>Ga0208745_1000039_pt1 | contig 59092 bp, 69 predicted proteins | sample CryBogCBH23Jun09_FD_184622 | JGI IMG/M metagenome (GOLD analysis project Ga0208745, IMG submission 184622) | Freshwater microbial communities from Crystal Bog, Wisconsin, USA - CBH23Jun09 (SPAdes) | ecosystem: Environmental > Aquatic > Freshwater > Lake | place: Crystal Bog, Wisconsin, USA... | reverse complement strand
TACCAAATAGCTCCTTTGACATGATTAGGTGTACCTTTAGCTATTTTAAACCCTTCTGAACGTACTTCATGTTTTTCTAAATCACTTAAACCACCTCTAATAGCTACATCGTCAATAGATAATGATTTAAACCCATCATAAACGTCTCTATAAATAGTGTTTGCTTTATTTTGATCTTGTACTAATAAGCTATTCTCAATAACCTTTTTAATTAGTTCTTTAGCTTTCTTAGGGGTAGTAGAACGTGCAATTTCAACACCAACATATTTAAACTTACTAACATCTGCACCTTCGTCATTTAATACATGTATAATGTAGCGTTTCTTTTCAAGGTATACTCCTACATCACAGATAGATTCACGTTTGAAGAAATAGCGTGGGTCTATTGAGTTGAGTTTATCTTTAGCCCATTGTTTAATATGTTCGTTAAGATATACACCTAATTCGTCATCAATGAACTTTAAACCTTCTTTATTAACCTTGTTTTCAGTTAATATGTTTAACTTCATTTGATCTAATAAAGGTTGAATAGTAACGTGAGTACTATCCGTATCGTTATATATAGTTAACGATTTACCAGTGTAGCCAAACCTTTCCTTAGCGTATTGATCAATGATATCACTTGCTTGCTTAACCACTGACTGACCAGTAAGAGTAATGCTACCGGCGTGATCACTATCGCAAATAGGGCTAAACTTATTAGCAAAAACACCGTAAATGGAGTTAAGAAGAATTTTGATAACGTGCTGAATGGTGTCAGCTCGTTCCATATTAAACTTACACGTTTTGTACTCATCTGTATCTGTAGTTAACTTACTTAGTTTCTTTTTAAATTCGACGTACTGATTTTTATTGGTTACACGCTCTTTATACAGCCCATCAATTAATGCAGGCACCACACCTTTTTTCTTTTGCGTGTATAGTACATTTGCTTTAGATAGAGCAAGTTTTTCAACCTGCATAAACTGTATAAACTTTTCATGCGATAGTGGCTGCTCTTTGTTATTACCGTAACGAATAACCACTTCAGTATCACTCTTACTAACTATTTTACCGAACTTAGTCTCCGGGGATATATTCAAGGTAATAATGGTATTAGGGTATAGTGAGTTAGCGTCATAACTTACTATAGACTTTTGTAGGCCTCTTTCTGGTTCTCTTACGAAACCACCCTGAATTTCCTCGCGTAGAGGTCCTTCAACGAATGTTGGTATAACCATACCGTGTTTATATGCTTGTAGTGCAACGCACCCGGTAACAATAGAAACTTTACCTAAAGCTGCTTCAAACGAGGTTAGTCCTTTGTAAGCTAACATACGAATAATCTTAAAGAATTGCAGTTTCTTTTCCATTCGTACTAACAGGTCAACGTCTTGAATATTATAATCTACAAAGTTATTCCAGTCGTTTTCAGATAGAGAAGCTAAGTTGGTAGCGTTGATAGCTAATTTACCTTCACCTAATTCGTGTTGTGCCACAAAGTTTAGTGCATACGACTCTAACAAACCGCGAGCAAAACCTCTGTACACTTCGAGATAATCCATTGCAGATATACCATGAATATACCAACGATCTAACTCTTGACCTTTAACAAAGATACCTTTACGACACCAAAGACTTTTTACTGGGGATAACCTCTTAGCTGCGTCTTCTCCTAATAAGTTATTAATACGGTTAATTAAATAAGGGAAGTCGAAAAAGTCTGTATTCCACCCTGATAGTATATCAGGGTAATAACCGCTTTCCCAGAACTCTAAAAACTTTTCTAAAAGGTTATATTCACTTGTGCATTGAGTGTATATAACGTTATCACGAGTCGGAGTATAAGGCTTACAACCCCAGGTATAAAAGTGTTCAGAAAGGTTATCATATATAGTTAACAGATTGATAGGATGCTTTGCATCCTTAGCTTCAGGGAACTCATCCGGTGAATAAACTTCGATATCAAGAAAGCAAACCTTTAATGGGTTAGCAGAAAACTCAGGTTTTTCGTATTCGTCTTTAAACTGCTCAATAAGAAATTGTTGCTCTACCTGAATATTGTGATATAGACGTTTAATGGCGCCGTCTTGTGCAGCTTTATTACGATCAAAGTTACTCTTAAATACTTTTTTCTTTAACTTAGTATTAAAGATAGATAAAGCATCAGCTGTTTCAGCATTTGTCTCTACATAAAAATAAGGCTGATAAGGTGTTTTTTTGATTACACGCTTACCATTCTCATCCCACGTAAAGAGATGACACATACTATCTCGTTGACTGTAATAAATGTTACGATACACAGGTCATTATTATGTGACCTTCCACAAAAATATCAAGAGAAATATACTTTGCAATACTCATCTATATGGTCTTCTAACCAATATTTTGTAGCATTTTTACGAGCAATATCCGATTCGGTTAGATATGTACGGCGATCACTTAATGTTTTCTTGATAACACTTACCATTTCATCTGCTGTATCAAATCTCAATGGAGCGTTTTTATATGGTTCTAAGTTTTGACAAACACAAGGTATACCTAATGCACCAGCTTCAATGTGTTTAATATTGGCTTTAGCTAAATTAAACCTATTATTCTGTAATGGAGCTATTACCATATTAACGTTTAAAGCATTGAATGCATAGGGATAATCCCAGAGTTTCGTCCAACCAATATACTCTATATCACCACTACGTACATAGTCTGCAAGCTCTTGTGGGCAACCGCCCATTAATACCCATTTAAACTGCTTGACTGTTTTCTTAATGACATCCAATATATCACCGAAATCGTCTTTAATTCCAGGCACCCCTGCAACATTAAAATGTGTAGGGCTACCGATATAACCAATACGTGGTCGGCGCTTGTTGGTTTCGTAATTTTCTGATATCTTAGTCTTATTATAAAACCTATCCATCCAGAACTTCGGCATATAGTTAGGCAATACAATACCAGGTACACCTGACTTCTCCTGATAATACTTAGCCATATACTCAGTTGGAGCAGTAATGCCATCACATAGCTGCATTATCTCGATAGCGGTTTTACCAATACTTGGATCAACAAATGCTTCACGAGCCTTATTATATAAAGGAATATCTTCAGGAAATATTACATCGTCAATTTCATAATATATCTTAAAATTATTAGTTTTTTCTGAAATACTCTTTAAGAACTTTACAAATTGTAATTGAGTGGGGGTAACTTGTCTTTGTATTCTTACAGAAGAAATACCTTGATAGAAGTTCTCCTGTAAAATCATAAAGTTATTGTTATTAATAATACCTAATTGATGTGCATTAATAACTGATTCAGGCCAATGCATACGCCAGAAACCACAACCTTGATGGTCTGCAGCAAAACTCACTGCACGTTTCATACCACCTGGTGTCTCCATTACTGGAAGTGGTGTATCAACCACCGGGCTACCAAAAGCAGGTGCCCCAAGAGGCATTTGCGGTGCACCGATTACTAAGCCGTTATTAGGAAATATCATAAGTTGTTGTTCTTGTTGTTATGCCGTTTTTCTTTTCAAGATATACGATTTCACCACCGATACAGTATTTTTTACTCTCTTTACGGTGAGAAATAATATAAATTGATTCATTGTAATTATCTACCCTTTCTTTAAGAATATCAAGTACTAACTCAATACCTTTTTCATCCAATGATGAATCAAATAATTCATCAAACATACTCAAGTTAAGCCAAACATCAGCCTGTGCTCTACGGATATCTTGAAACGTAAATAACATTGCAAGATCGATAGCTTTACGCTCTGCACCGGAAAAGTTAAAATAGCTACACTGACTTCCACGCTCGTTGGTAATAGTCTCTTCAAAAAACTCGTTAAATGTAACGATACTATTGCTTTCAAGTCTACGCAAATATTGTGCTAAACGCATGTTTAATACTTGTAGTATCTTTTTAACAATATACGACTTCACTCCTTCTTCGTCCACAATAAACTTAGCAGACTCAACTATATCTATTCTTTCTTGTAAAGAGCTAATTTGTTTTTTAGTCTCGTTTTGCCTTGTAACAATAGCATCTATAATATCTTGATAGTTATTAGAGTCTTTGTTGAGCTGATCTATATCTACGACTAATGAAGATTGCCACTCATTGAGTTGCTTAACACGATTATTAATGTTTTCTACTTCTTTCTTACGAATATTAAAGTCGTTTATTTTCTTCTGAATTGTTACTATAGCCTTTTCAACTTTATCTAATTGCTCTTGTGCTTCTACTAAAAGCGGCTTTTGTGTATCAATAACCTCTGTGTACTTTTGTATTTCAGTCTGACACTCCGCTTTATCTTTTTCATATTGAGTGTTTACAGCTTCAGCTAAGTCTTTACCGCAATGAGGGCATTTACTATCTACCTTCTTTAGCTTTTTAATACGATCATTATTAAGTTTGATATGTGTTTCCGCTTCAGTAATAAGCTTGTTTATAGTAGCTATTTTACGGTCGCATGCTGTTTCAGCTGTTTTTAATGTAGATAGCTTATCTTGTATTTGCTTTTCTGCTACTGTATCTACTGACTCTAAACTGTTAAGCTTTTCATCTATACCTGCCAGTTCCTTAGCATTGTTAGACTGACGTGTTAATAGAACTTCAAGTCTTTTCTTTTTAGTGTCTTCATAAGTTTCTTTTTGTTTAATCGCGTCTGCTAAAGATCTGTTAGTTTCTTCTACTTTTGTACTTTCAATATCAAGTAAGCGTTTTGCTTCATTATAATCAAAGCGTGCAAAACTTAACATATTACTAAACACTTCTAAACCAAGTATGCCTTCAATAAACTTGCGTTTCTCGATCTTCTTCTGTGCCATGAAAGGTACAGTGGTATTAATTGTCATAACAACACTGTTCTGAAATATTTCAGAAGAGGTTTTAATAGTGTCGACTATCAACTCTGTAGTTTGCGGTACACCAGATCTGGTAACGTCTTCACCATTAATAAAGAAGAAACATTTAGTGGGGTTAAGTGTTCTTAGCACTCGACATTCATTATTAATACCATCTTGCTGATAAGTAAATTCAAGCTCGACTTCACACAACTGATCCGGTGCTTGATCGTTTACTATGTTTTCTTTTTTAAGATCGCGTATAGTGCTACCGTACAGAGCAAAATGCACTGCGTCAGCAATAGTGGACTTTCCAACGCCATTCGCTCTATCAGCTTTATCATAATTTTTACCTGTAATAATATTTAGTCCAGGCTTAAAATCTACAACTACCGGTCTTTTACCTACAGACAGGAAATTAGTAATTTTTAAATGTTTGAAATAAACATAACGCATTACCTAATAGTATAATATAGAACTATCTTTTTTCTACTGTAAACTTATTTAACGTTTGCAAACTTAGAACCTACCGGTCTAAGTGTAACTTTTTCACCACCAAACAAATCAGTAGGGTTAAACTGTGTAAATAATTGACTATATAGTTCTTTATCAAAACTGTACTTGTTACCAGCTTCACAAGCTTCTCTATAGAGCTTTAAACCGTACTTATGTGCAAGACTGGTCATTATTGCTTGTTCAGTTCTATGTTCAATAAATTCCGGAGCTTCTGCAGCAAGAATACTTTTATCAAACGTTGTAGCTAATGGGTTGACACAATATGTTAACCATTCCATTAAAAACTGTGTAGCTTTCCATTTACCTTTTTGAAATAACATAAACCGTGCAACACCAGCCTGTACGTTGTAATATTTAGGGTCGTTTTGTCCCATCACAATGTAACAATCTTTCTTGCACCAATAAGAGTGTGTTTGTCCGTTAGCCGCAAATAGCATTACACCACCGTCTTTATCGCATTGATTAAACAATACATTTAAATCACTAACAGGGTAACAATCAGCATCTGTAAATAGCACTATATCACCGTCTTGTAGGTTTTGTAAAGCATGATATATTATAAATGGTTTCCAGCAATACCATCCAAAACCTCTTTTATGCGGGTGTTCCCAAAGCCATTTATTTTGTTCAAAGAATGGTTGTTTCATTAACCATACATCATCGTACACTTTAACTTCATCAGCACCGAATTTAATACCGTCTTGAACTATTATACGAGTGGTGTCATCATAGATATTACCACCAAAAGTAATGTATACTTTTTTCATTATAATTTAGCCCAAGGCCATGTGCTGACGTATCTTAGTAAGTCTTCTTTTTTAGCATTTAATACTTTATCGAATTCTTTTCTATTATTATTATAATATGGGTTAGCTTCACTGCTATCTTGAGATCTTACATGATCAATATGATATAAAGGACCATTTACTCTTGCAATACGGTAACCAAGTATTTCAAAACGCTTTAACCGTTCCCAGTCTTCACAGCCCCAAGATACACAATTTTCATTTTCCATTCCACCCTCTATAAAGGCTTTTTTGTACCAAAATACAGCACCACCAAAGGAATTTTTACCGAAATTTTGATATGTATCAGGGTTTAAGTTAGCCGGGTCTAAGTTTACAATTTCCTTTAAAACATCACGTTTAATGTTAACAAAATAACCACTATAAGGATATACACAGTCTAAGTTATTGCTTTTTAATAAATTATATGCTTTTACAATTTGTTTTACAGGAAATATTACATCACAATCATAATTAGCTATAAAATCAGTTGTGGCTTGCTTAGCCATATTGTTAAGATAACGAGTACGGTGAAACACACCGTCATTTTGTTCATAAACATGTGTAATACTGTATTTATTTTTAAATATAGGTTTAGGTCCGTTTTCATACACAATTATATTAGTATCAAAATTGTGTAACAAATACTCGATAACATAGTTGAGATTGAATGCTCTATCATCACTATCAATTCTGACAGGTATTGTGAATGTTAGGTTTTTTAAATCAATTTTCATTGGTATTCTTTTCTATCGTCTAATTCTGGTTTATTTTTTTCCGTCCACATCATACACATAATATTCCACACAGCAGCTGCAGCATGATCCTCACTGTCTTCTCCTTGCCAGTATTTCATTAAATGACGCTGTGCACTGTCATAATATACTGACGTATTCATACCTTTCTTCCAGTTATTGAAACCGTACTTCTGCCCGCCTACAACAAAGTGGCTTGCCACTCTCATTAATTCTTCATGAGGCACCAGGCTAACTCTTGGTTTGCCAACATCAGTGTCTCTTTGTGCACCTGTATCAAATTGTCTTTTCATTTTGTAATATATTGTTATATATCCAATCTTCTGATAAAATATAGTTTTGTGCTAATTTAAAGTTTTCTTCAATAGCTGCTTTCTTACTATCGTATAATTCTACTGTACAATTTTTAAGCTTCTCTTTTAAATCATACAAGTCATTAAAGATAATAAAACCATCAGTATTAAAGAATTTATCAATAGAAGGACACCCCCAGTATATAGGAATTGTACCAGACATCAAGGTATCAATAAGCTTTTCTGTAAAATAAAAATCTCTCTTACAGTTTTCAATTGCAAAATGATATCGGTAATCCGCTAATCCTTCTATTTTATGCATGGGGTTTTTCTTAAACTGAATATAGGAAGGACCGAAAGCATCCACCTTATTACCAGCGGCTTGTATTATTTGATGTCTTAATTTGTGACCGGGCAGTTGGTTTTTGTTCGAAGCTATAATAGAGAACATTTTGCTCTTTTCATATATTTTTCTTTCAGGTACTTCTAACCAACACCCTCCAACCGGATACCATTTAGCGTTTGGTAAAGACAAAAACTCTTTATCGTGTGTCCATATTTCTTTATAAAAAGCTGAATTAGCTTTGACATACTCATATGGCTGTGGGTTAATTTCATAAGGTTCTAATAACCATGCAATATTGCCTTTATCTAATTGGTAATCAGTACACACCACATCAGTTCCATGTGGAGCGTCGCTGCGGTTCCATATTATATGTTCAGAAATGCTTACTGGTGGTGTTGGATTATTACTAAACGCGCAGTGACCGAAATTAGAGTCTTTTATGTATAATTCTTTTTTCATACTTTTATCCACCCCTCTGCTTGCAAATCTTTACCATCTGATGGCCCGTTAATACCAAACCACTGTTTGGGCATAACAACAACTTTATCTCTATTTGTGTTTAACCAAGCTGCCCACCATGAAAAGGAGGAATTAGTTATTATATTGTTGCTACACAAAGACATCATAACAAAATCATCCATGTCGTTTCTACCTTGCATAAATAATACCTTTTTACCTGTTTTAGTAAACAGTTGTTTATTTTCTTTACACCAATTTATGTCATCAGACATTACTATATAAGTGTTAACAGTGGTTAAGCTTTCAACTTTAAGTTGAGCGTTATACCAATAGGTTTCAGGTTGCTGTACATGTATATCAGGGTATTTTAAATAGTCTCCGCGACGTACATGTATAGAGCATGTATTGGTTATACCATTTAAAGAGTCTTTTATTGGTTGTATATACTCATTTTTAAATGTAAAGAAATTGCGTATTGTGTTTTTTGCTTCAGGAGAACTGAAGTATTTTTCACTTTGAAAATAACCTTCAAGGTATGTAAATGTATTTTTTGGCAACACTACCGGGTTATAATCAAAGCTCTGTTCTTTTACAATATTACCTGTTCCTGGCGCTAAACCCGGTAACTGCTCGTTAAAGTAACGATTATTACTCCATTCTGCAAAACCATACTTTAAATTATTGCTGATAGCAATACCTATCGTACTTGCAATTAAAAATAATTGATTACCAAACCCATAACCACTACGCTTTACGTTAGTTATACCTAAATGTGTTACTTGCATTTATAAATTTCTTTTAAGCGTTGTAGTACTACAGAAAGACCGGTATCAGGGTTTTCTACAGCTGATACACCGTGTATCTTTCTGTAATGATCAGCACCTTTATACATATTTTCAGTCCATTTTTCGGTATGTGTAATAGAACTGTTTTGTATAGAGCCTGGTATTTCTTTAAGTAATTCATCACTACCTTCTACATCTGGAAACCACCAAAATGCAGGCAAATAGTTTTTCTTAATTGCTCTTTGACACAGCTCTACGTGTTCCCATGCATTTTGAAAAAATGTATCATGATAACCAACATCTGTCATAAATTGACGATGAAAATACGAAAACGCTCCAACACAATGAAAATTAAGTGCAACTTTTATATTATTTGGGTATTCTACAATATACCTCGGATTTGGTTTACTATAATCTGGTGTTCTGTTGGCTGGTCCATGATAACCGAAATTTAAATGACGTATACCTGTACCATTAGCAGTATCTATATATTTTTGCCAAACATCAGGTGTTTGAATTAAAATATCATTTTCAACAAGAAATATATGTTCACATTCTCTATTGACTAACACCTGCATAGCTCTATTTTTAGCTCTCCCAACTGATTGATATGGCGGTCTATTGTTCATTATTTCAATACCATCAGGTAATGCACCATCTGGTATTTTAATACCATCATTAATTAAAATAATATCAGTTAACGGGCCTTTATTCGCAAGTATACTTGCAACACACTGTTTAGTGTATTCCAATCTATCACATGCTATTACTGCTGCTCCTATTTTCATGTTATTGTTAATGCTCTATGGTATAAATCTGTTACGTAACTCTTTACCTTATCCTTATGATTAACATCTAATAAATCAATGAATTCTGATATAGAGTTTTCAACACTAATACTAAAATCCTTGGTATTAGCTTCTTCTACATTAAGCTTAGATAGTTCTGAATAATCGTATTCTAAAGTAAGCTCGACAGGTTTAATTGAAGCAATCTTTCTAACAATATTATCTACTACTTCAGGTGTAAGTTGTTTATCTATGTAAAATTTTACTATATTGTTACGTATAAAGCCTTTTAAAGATTCAGCTGTATATACACCATTAGCTATTTCAGAGTATTTAATCTTGTTATAGCGTGGTGATATGTTATTAACAATAAACTCGTAACTTAAGTCTTTTAAATCTAAAATGTATAAACCTTTAGTAGTACCATAATCACCCCAATCCTGTTGATACGGGCACCCAACATAAAGAATAGTACCATCTTTGTATTTGCGTTCTTCTCTATGGTGAAAGTGACCTGTAATAGTTAAAGGTGCTCTATCAGTTAAATCAGAAGTCTTAAGCCCGTTAGTACATACTTTATAAGAGTTCATTTTAAAGCTATTAACTTCAAAATGACCTACAATTAGATCACATTTAGGTACTTCGTTAATATCTTGACCCCATGGACAGAATGCTATTTTCTTTCCTTGGAGCGTTTCGACCGTAAGCTTATCAATAACAGTAATATTACTCCAGCCACGAAGTATGGATACGGAATTAACTGAAGAATTATCACGGTAGTAAGCATCGTGATTACCCACGGTAACAATGATGTTAAAATCACGCAATACATCAAAAATGTCAGTAACCACGTGAAGAGTGTTAACAGCAATGTCATTACGATCATGAAATATGTCTCCAGGTATTAGTATATCTTTTATGCCTTGTTGTTTAAACTGCTCAGCAGCCCACTTAGCGTGCTCCAAAGCAATCTTGTGCCATGTTTCACTATTACGGTGAACACCGTAGTGCGGATCAGAAAATATACCGATTCTTAAATTAGTTATTGTCATTATTATTATTACGTTTAGCGGGATTAACCGGATCATCAACACCTACCTGAGGCCCGATAATACTATACACTTCTTCTTGATATGCCGCTAATGTGTCTCTCATGCGTTTTTCTTTTTTAATACGAGAACGCCAGCAATTAAACGAAATTGAATTAAAATAAGAGAATGGATTACTACCTTTATCAAAATTATATTTCTTATCTTTTAATGCATTGAACATATTAATTAAAGAATCACCAATAGCGTCTTCTTTAAAGGTATAATTGATAAAGTTTGAAGCATGTGCAAGCCCATAAGCAATGTTTTTAATCATCATTGCTAAATCATCGGTAATGATATTGGTTTCATAGTATTTGCGTAACTCAGCTGTAAAATCAGCTGGGCTCACATAATATACTTTTTTAGCTTTAGCAGACTCACTTAATGGCTTTTTAGGCTTAGGTGGTGCTTTAGCTTTCGGTAATTGTTTTTTCGGTAATTTTGATTTGTTCAAGGGCATAAAATTCTTTTCGTTTGTCATAGTGTTTACCACCATAGATAAGCTCATCTACAATGTCAATGATAGTAAGAATGTCCTTATTTTCATGTACACGTAAACCACGACCAATAGACTGTAAAGTTTTGATCTTGGACTTACCGCCTGCAGCAAACACTATATAATGAATGTTTTTTATAGAAATTCCAGTAGAAAAAATTTTGCTTATAGCAACACATACAACATTGTTATGCTGTTCCATTAGTTCTTGCACCTTTTTACGGTCCTCAACTTCAACACTACCTTGTATAAAGTACACTTGTTTACCGGTTAAGGTTGATAAAGTATTATACAAATTTTCACCGTGTGCAATATGGTCCACAAGTATAAGGCTGTTATTATTTAGTTTACCAATAATGTTCTTAATAACCTCGTTACGAAATTTGTTTATGTGTATAAAATCTAACTCAGTTAAGTATCTTTGAGCTGCCGCTACTGCAGTATAATCTGGCTTCATTGCATACTCAATATGTAAGGCTAAAGCTTGAGCATTAGCAATATACTCTCCACCAGCTGCTTCTCTTAGTTCGGTTGTAGTTTTTTTAAATATAACCGGCCCGATAAAATTATTAATATTCCATTTATCGATATCATTTTCTGGTAATGTACCTGTAAAACCAATACGTCTTAGTGTGGGTATTTTATCAATAAGTTTACATACCTTATTACCTCTACGTAGCTTATGACACTCATCTACAACTAACAAACCTACTTTGTTAAACCAAGAAATATCCGACGACTTACTTTGTAAAATACCCATATTAGCTATAATAACACGGGCATTAGAGTCTAACTCAGTATCTCCTGTCCACTTACTCACTATCTCCATAGGAAAGTTGTATGAAATAAAGTCTTTATAAGTTTGTGCCACTAAACCTAAATCTGGCACTACAATTAATACTTTTTCAGTAAGTTTGATACTGTGTAATGCAGCATATACTAAATTAGCGATAATTAATGTTTTACCACCACCAGTAGCTAACTCTACAACACCATAACCACTTTCTAATGCTTTATTAACAGCTGTCTCCTGGTAATCTCTAAGTTTAAATTCACTGTCTAAAGTTTTATGTGTTCCGTCATTGAGAATATGAGTTTGAAGTAAAACATCATTGTATTCTTTATTAACTTTAATTTCAAATGGTATAGTTTGAGAGTTAAGGTAATCTACAATTTCCGGAACTAAACCTATACCACAATAACCGGCATTAGTTATAGCGTAGATACGCTGAGGTAAAAATCTTTGATATCGATTAAAACGTGCCCCCGGGTTTTTAACACTAAAACGTTCTTTAATATTGTTAAGGTATTCCGAAACAATCTTTACTTCTTTGCGTTTAGGGTCGTATTGAAGTTCTACTACCATTAGGTCGTTTCGAGCTTTTGTAAATCTATTACGTTTTTACAATCGTACGTTAACGAGCTGGTTAGTTTTTCTACCTTCTCAAGATACTCAATAATACCTTCTAACTTTTCAATATACTCAGTCAATTGCACTATATTAGGATTATTTTGAGATAATTGTTCTAATGCAGTCTTACTCATTGAAACAGGACTCGCATTAGCAGTATTCTTAATAAGATCTTTTTTCTTAGCTTGAAGCTTACGCAATTGAGCTTTATGTTGCATCATGCGTGCTACCCATTTATGTTTGATAGTGGGCACTAACATTGCTTTGTCTTTAAGAGACAATTCATCTACCTGTATATCTTGTATAATTTCAGTTTGGTAGTTAATAAATAGTGTATCTAAATCGGGTAAGTCCATAATAAACAACATAAGTATAATATAATCTTTAATATAATCAACAGTGAAAAAATTTGATAAAAAAATACAGAAAATCTTAGAAGATATGGGAGCGGCAGCAGGTACTACTGCAGCTGCAGGAATCGGAAGCACAAGTGCAGCTGCTGGTGTACCTATAGGTCAAAGTAGTGATAAAATATATGCACCAGGCGATGCTCGCAATCTATTTGGTGCTCCGGAAAAAACAAAGAAGAAAAAATCTAAATTTAAAGCTCCTAAAAATAATCCAGGTTTTAAATCCAAATTTAAGGTTATCCGTAGAACTCCGCCAGGTTTGTAATAAGTCAAAGTAAATGGATTTAGGCCACTGGACAACAAATGAAGCTTTCAACAACAATATTCTGCCTTACGGTTTTATTTATCGTATTACAAACGTGGTCAGTGGTAAGGTCTATTTCGGTAAAAAGCAGATTAGAAGCGTTAAAAAACTTAAACCGCTTAAAGGAAGAAAAAACAAAAGACACTTCGACGTAGAAACAGATTGGAAGACTTATACTTCATCATCTAATGATGTTAATGAAGATATAAAAAAAATCGGTAAAGACAAGTTTAAATTTGAAATATTGCGTTTTTGTGATAGTAAGTTTGAATTAGCATATTACGAAGCTAAAATACAGTTTGACAACAATGTACTGTTAAAAGAAGGATATTACAACGGTATTATAAATTGCCGTATTGGAAGAGCACCTGACGCACTATTAAAAAAGCTTGCACAAGAAGAAAACGGTGTTATTATAAACAATAATGCGATATCACCAGACAGATCTTCACTTGATAGTAGTAGACTTTGAAAGTGTAGCTGAAGATATACAAAACAGCTATTTAACAAAGTTAAGAAGCGAGTTTCAGGTGTTTGCTGATGATTTACCTAAAAAAGATGCAAGCAGGCTATTAGTTTATTATATATTGCAACAAGTACTTGAAATACAGGTAAATTTTAAAGAACATAAAAAGAACATAATATTTTACATTAACGAAAAGTTAGATACATATAAAGATATAAAATCTAACTTTAAAAGCGTAGCAAATGCATTAAATCTAATAGTATATACTAATACAATATATTATGATTGTATATACAGCAAATCCGGGGAATCTACTGAATTAATTAACAGTGTAACTAATTACCGCTTTAATTTCGATCACAACAAATACTCCCACCGGAAATTAGTAACATACCTTAAAAAGCGCAAGATAAGTCCGGATATTCTAAACCAGTGCAAGTAGCAAGTTTCCGGGAGATATATATATTATATATGATATATCAGGCGAGCGCAGCGAGCCTATTAAAAAATAAACAAGAAAAACCTATAACAAACATAACGTATAGATTACTATCTGTACATAGTCCGTCTTTTCCCTCCCCGGTATTATATTAAATGAATCCACGAAAAATCAACTATAGTTCTTTATTTTTGTTGTAAGTCAGTAAATAATAACAATGGAAACGTTATACGAGAAGTTTAAACCTAAAAGTAAATTTTTAGCTATTGTAGCAAAATTTAATAAGAGTGGTCTTGCGACTGAAGATGGAGCGAATCCTGGAGCATTGCCTGGTACTGCACCTGTTGCACCGACTTCTGCACCAAATCCAGCTTTAGCACAAGCACAAGACAAAGTTAATAAAGATACAGCTGATTTAAAGAAAAAACAAAAAGTACAGGCACAACAAGATATTAATTCAGTTAACAGTCAAATTGGACAACTTAAAAGTCAAGCCAATACACAAGACCCTACACAAAAAGCCGCTGCTACAGCTGCACTTGCTGCTGCTAATGCAAAGTTGCAACAAGCTCAAGCAATAATGAAACAACCATGAGTAAATTTAATAAAAAAATAAACGAATTTTATTTTAATCTTTTAGAGGCTGATCAACAAACTGGTTTAGATCAAACCGGCGGTCAACAAGGAGATCAAACTACAGCAGCTGCTCCTGCACAAGCACCAGCACAAGCACCAGCACCTGCAGCTCCGGAGCAACAAGAAGCTCAACCAATGACCCCTGAGGGTAAAGTATTCTTAGTAGAACTTGCACTTAAAGCTTTAGCTGTTGATTCTTCTACGATTAGTGAACAAGACAAATCTATATTTGAAACCCACGTTACTAAAGATAACGCTGATCAAGTAGCAGACCGTATTAAACAAATAGTAGAAGGTCTTTAATTAAAGTACCGGTTTGCAAATGCATGATTGCGACCGGTTAGCTCTTTGCCGTTAGAGTGACGTTTGTACTGTGTCATCATTGTATCAATGTCGTTGTTAATTACGCCGTCTACAAATTGTGGAAATTTGTTAATAACACCATTAAATGCGAAATCTATTAACATTTCCTTGCTTTTAGTTGGTAACTTTTCAAATACACCAGCACCGTAAGTTTTATTAATGACGTGCTTAGCTGTCTCTGAAGCTTTCATTATATCTTTAATTAAAAGCTTAGTTGCTTCTTCATCAGTAAGACCTTTACTAAAAATATCACCGTGATGTAGTTTGTGGCCATAAGCAATAGTATCAGTACCGCCCTCGACACTTTTGTGTGGGTGCCACAACCCGTGTTTAAAACCTGTATGTGTACTGTTTTCTACACCTTTAATATAATTGATAAAGTCAGGTGTTGGCATAAAGCTTGCCTGGTAAAAAGACTTAAAATCAGCCGCCGGTTTGTTTACTTTATGTACAATTGCTGCAGGATTGTCAAAATGGATTGGAGGTGGTGGAGGTACATCCATAATGGCTTCTTTTATATTTACTTGCTTATTATGCTTTACCGATTGCATTAGTTATATTTATAATAAATATGCCATAATAAAGTGTATATAAAGTATCGCGATAAAACATACAGTAGTATTGACTTACCAATTTTTATCTATTTTAAAACGGATAAAAACCGTAATGACTTTATAAACTTACTGCAATTTTATGAATTAGGCACTTGGTGCAGAGTAAACTGTATGTATTTTGTTTTAGCAGGTAAAACTGTAATAAAAGACAAAAGAGCATTTATATATTTCAGAATTGATGAAAAAGAAGAAAAACGCACTTTACAAAGAAGCTTATTTGATACTAATGACGCGGATAATAATGCAATGATGTGTGCTCCAGATGATATAGATGAAGACACCTTGCTAAAATGGGTACAAAACCATTTAGAAAAGCTTGATTAAAATTATTTTTATTATAGTATGAAGTTATGTCAAAATACACTTCTACTAAAGTTATTCCGTTAGGGTCGTGCGCATTTCGCCAACCTTTTGCAAACAGTCACTGTCACTTTATTCATGGTTATAGATTACAAGCTAAGTTCTGGTTTGAATGTAATCAATTAGATGATAACAATTGGGTAGTAGATTTTGGTGCTCTTAAACCGCTTAAGACAGCATTAGAAGAGCAGTTTGATCATACAACTGTAGTGTGGGAAAAGGATCCCGAACTACAAACATTTCAAATGCTCAATAAAAAAGAGATTATAGATTTACGTATAATGTCTGGCGGTGTAGGTATTGAAAAGTTTGCTGAATATTGTCATAAAGAAGCAAATGAATTTGTAAATGATCTCACATTAGGTCGTTGCTGGTGTTCTAAAGTTGAAGTGTGGGAACACCCGGACAATTCAGCTATATTTGAAACAATTCATGATGGAGAGTGGAAAAGCTAATCTTATATAATATAATAACGTATGCCAATTGACCCTAATAAAACTTTATTTCTTTCAGACGATTTCGTATTTTATACATTAGAAGGTGAAGGCCGTTATATCGGTTACCCTTCAGTGTTTATGAGATTGTCTATGTGCAACCTTACGTGTATCGGTTTTAAAAGTGAAGATGCACCATTTGGTTGTGACTCTTATGTCAGCTGGTCTAAGAAGAACAAGATGACGTTTGAAGAGATTGCTCAATTTTACGAAAAGAATGGTTATGATGAGAATCTAAGACAAGGCGCTCTACTTAAAATTACCGGTGGTGAACCTTTTATTCAGCAAAAGAACTTAATTGAGTTCGTTAAATTTATTAGAGATCGTTGGGGTTTTGCAAACTATAGTAAAACTCTCACTATGGATGATACTAACAGACCATCATTACATATTGATTTTGAAACTAATGCTACTTTAATGCCTGACCCAGAATGGGATCAAATTGGTTGTATTGTTACATACACAACATCGCCAAAACTATCAAGTAATGGAGACCCTGAAGATAAGCGCTTTAAACCAGAAGTCTTACGTTTCTTAGTAAAGAAAGATGCTTGTTTTAAGTTCGTAGCAAGACAAGAGTCTGATTTAAATGAAGTGTTAGAAAAATATTTAAACAACCCAGATGTAGGTTTACGTTCAGAGCAAGTATGGATTATGCCTTGCTGTGGTAGTCGTAAAGAATTATTAGAAGTTGGACCAGTAGTAGCAGAGCTTTGCAAAAAGTATGGTTTTAAATTCTCTAACAGATTACACTTGCAAGTTTGGGATCGCGCACTCAAGGTTTAATATATGAACGACATTCCTGATCCTAAAAAACATAAAAACATTAGTATTATCAAAAGCATTATTCGTATTATTGCGGGTACATGTCTTTGCTTCGGTGCTCTCTGGGTTACCGGTATATTACTAATCGTAGCAGAAATACTCGGTATTATTGAAGAAATGGTATAATATATGAAACAAGAAATAAAATTCACATATACGTTAGAGCATACTAATGACGATATTAATGTCAGTGTGCCTCGTAAGATTGAAATTATATTTGACGGTCAAGCCGACTTAGAGGAACTAACAGAGCAGTTTAACGCTTTTGTTAAAGCTATAGGTTACAACCCACCTCACAATTGTGTACTTGATTGGGTAGATGTTAACGGAGAAGACGCATCGTATGATGATATTAGTATTCAAGACCTTGTAACAGAATCTGATGCAAAAAACAAAGTACAGAAGAAATTTGCTAAAGTAGCTAAGAAGAATAAATCAAATAAATGAGCACCTCTAAACTTAATAAAGTTGGCATTATCGGTACCCAGTGTGTAGGTAAGTCTACACTTGTAGCAGATTTTAAGGAAAAGTGGCCTGTATTTGAATCTCCAACTAAGTCGTATAGAGATTTGGTAAAAAAGAAGAAACTACCTCTCAATAAAGAAGCAACAAAAGAGTCTCAAGAAATTATTCTTAATTTTCTTGTAGATGAGGCTATGGCAAATTACGGCAAAAAGAAAATGATATTTGACCGTACACCATTAGATAATCTGGTTTATTCACTTTATTTGTATGACAAAGGCTTGGGTGGTATAGATGAAGCATTTATCGATAAGTGCGTAGCATTAGTTCGTAATGCTATGAGCTCATATTCAGTTATATTTTACCTACCGTTTTGTAAAGAGAACGATGTATTATTAGCAGCTGCACCTAATAGAGATATAGACCCGGTTTATCGTTCAGAGATAGGTCATATATTCGAAGGTATATATAAAGCATGGGAAAAGGGTAAAGGTACACGTTTCTTTAATCACGAAGATTGCCCGCCTATTATTCCGATTTTCGGTTCAAGACAAGAACGTATTGCAATGATTAGCCTTTATATCAACGATAAAGGTGATTTATATGGGGAAAATGAGTCTATTGTTTCGGATTTCCTACAGAAGGAACTCTTACAACAAAACTTAATTGAACCTATGAAAAAAATGAAATAAAACTTGCCTTAAATTGTGTAAGTAATCATATTACCGTATGAATTTTAACAAGCTTGCAAACGTAATTAATGAATCCCTTACTTCAGAAGAAGTGGAAGGCCGTAACCCTAATGCTTCATTTGCTGACTGGAAAGCAGCAAATCCTGAATTGGCTAAAGGTCCAAGTGCATATTATCACTTCAAGAAATCTACAAGAGGTGGTACTACTCCAGCTGCTGCTCCTATAGCACCTGCTGTACATCATACAGAGATAGATCCACGCAAACAAGAAATAGTGGATCAATTAGTATCACAAGGTTTATCTCCAGAAGAGATATACAAACATCTTGCAAACACATTACCAGGTCAAACACCATTTGAAGGTAATTTTAAAGACGTTTTGGGTATGATAGCTTTAGCTAAAGGTGAAGAACCAAGTGAAGTTGAGCCTGAATTTAATCCAGAAGCTGAAAAAGCTGCTAAGATGGCTCGTTTACGTAGTTTCTTTATGAAGCCAAAAGCTGAACGTGACCGTATTTTAGCTGCTAAACGTAAAGCAGCAGAAGTTGCTCCTAAGGTAGATAAAGACGAAGATGGGGATGAAGTAGAAGCTGATCCTTATGTTTCCCATTACGTGAAGGCTATGAAAAAGAGCCCTTACGATGCTGATGAAACAGACCCTGTAGAAGCTGATTAATTACCTAAGAATTTTTCAGTCAGTACAATAAACTTCATTCCTTTTTTAGCCGCGTATTCACTCGCGGCTTTCCATTTGCACTGATTCTGGTGATACATTAAATTTTCATATAAAACAGTACTCGACTTTTTTCTGTCAGAAGGCACTGGTGCTTGAGTTTGAGCATGAGGTTTTACTTCTATTAAATATTTTTGTATGTTACCTTGTTCATCTTTAATAGCTGCAACTAAATCTACGTAATACTTGTGTACTTTTTTATCGACGTCGTTATAATAGGGCACTACAATTGATTCACTTGCCCAAGCAGTAACGTTTGGGTTAGTATCAAAATAATAAAAAAACTTCCGTTCTAATAGAGACCTATATGAAGGATTTGTATTACCTATATATTTTTCTTTGTTTATAGGGTTATAAATTCCCTGAATATATTTGCTATTTTTAGCGGTGCCCATAACATATAATTACTCTACTGTGCAAATATCTCAAAACTTAGTTATTCGTACATTCTTTCAATACTGTAAAAGACCAGTATTTAAGAAAAGTACCGGCACGTATGCAGGAGAATGTCCGTATTGTCATGAAGGTAAGAGCGCGGGTAGAAAACGTAGATTCTTTTATATACCAGAAGAAGATCATTTATACTGTCATAACTGTAATGAGAGTAAGAGTGGCATAGATTTCGTCAAAGATAGAACTGGTATGTCACTATCTGAAATTTTATCCGAATCTGAGACACATGCTGAAACAGTAGAAGATATTATTAAGAAATCAGTAACATATAAAAAGTACAACCCTAAGAGCTTACCAGATGACAGTATAAACATGTACGACCCTAATCAGGTATCATTTTATAAAGAAAACCAAGTAGTACAGGATGCTTTAGCGTTTATAACTAATAGACGACTTGATACAGCTATTAATAAGCCAAGAGCTCTTTGGTTAAGTTTAACAGACTATACACACAAGAATAGAGTTATATTTCCTTTTTATTCGGCAGATAGCAACACTAAAGTAGAACACTATCAGTCCAGGGCACTGTATAAAGTAGATGAAGACAGAGCAAAGTATCTATCTAAAGCTAATAGTGAAAAAGGCATATTTAATTTAGATAAGGTTACTTCTGATATTGATTACATATACCTACAGGAAGGACCTATTGATGCTATGTTCTTACGTAATAGTGTGGCGTTAGCTGGTATACATCCTACTAAAGAGCAACTAAGCACTATAACCACTAAGTTTCCGTTTCACAAAATAGTGTATGTATTAGATAATCAGTGGAGAGATAAAACTTCACACAAGGTAACTAAAGAGTTACTTGAAGCAGACCAATGTGTGTTTATTTGGCCAAAAGAGCTTATTAAGTTTAAAGATTTAAACGAGTTGTGTATACACACTAAAAAGGATGAAATAAGTTCAGAGTTTATAAACAAATATACCCATTGCGGTATGAAAGGTCTATTACATTACTCCCAGGTTAAATGTAATTAACGAGGTGAGTTAACGTCTTTGATCTTCTTTTCAGAAGTAATAACTACTGACTTAAACACTTCAGCTAAACCGCGTAAGTTTTCAGCCAACTTAGTAATACGTTTTTCTTCACGACGAACAATACCACGGAAAGGAACTGAATTCTTAATTTCTAATTGATTGATTTGTGAGTTTAAGCTTTCTGGTCCTGTACCATTAACAAAGTGTGCCATTTCTTCGAGCTTTTGTATCCATTCATGAGCAGCTTGAATACCGGTTGTGTCAACGGTGTGCTGTGGATTATCTGCTACGTCAAAGTCTTTTGGGTTAGTACCCTTGTCTAAAGATTTTTGCCAAGCTGCTGCATCATCATTTTGTGCAGGAGCATCAGCTGCAGGAGCTTCTGGTTGAGCTTTTGGGGCTTCCATTACATTTTCTTTTAAACCTTTAATGTTCTTTGCAAATTGTGCCATGTGTTTAACATGAGGATTTTTGCTATGTAAAGCTTTATCTAACTTAGCTGCTGGAATTTTTTCACCTTGTTTTACATGTAAAGCTTTATGAAGACCGCCCTTTTTAGCATGTGCATGTTGAATCCACTTTTTATCTTCTGGAATTGTACCAGTAGTGTTAATAATTTCTTTACCGTCTACTTTAGCTTTTTTACCTTTTTTAGTATTATGTAAAGCACCAGTAAAGGCATTACCTTCTGTATCTTCATTAAGAGCTTTCAAAAATTTATTTGCAAACGTAGACATATGTACATATTATTTATCAAACCACATTGAATTTTCTCATTTATAATTTAAAATACACATATGAATAAAGCATTAGTTATATTATCGGGCGGAATGGATAGTACTGTATTACTACACTATGTAACTAAAACACTTAAATACGATGAAGTATATGCTGTTACTTTTAACTATGGTCAACGGATTGCTCGAGAAATCGATTGTGCTAAGTTTCAAGCTAAAGCATGCAATGTTAAAGAACATAAAGTAATTAATATGGATTTCTTTAGAGATATCTCTACGATGTCTGCTTTAACTAATACAGACCTTAAGATACCAAAAGCTAAGGATGATGTTGGTAATGCTCAACCTTTAAGTTATGTACCCTTTAGAAACCTATTATTATTAACAAGCGCAGCTGGTTGGGCTGAATCTATTGGTGCACAAGACTTGTTTTATGGGGCTGTAGAGACTGATGACTTTAGTGGTTATTGGGATTGTACTTCAATGTTTCTAAATAAGGTTAATGACATTTACGGTCTTAATCGCAAGAATACTATTAAAGTTAATGCGCCGTTTATGCGCTATTCTAAAGAAGAAGTAATTAAGACCGGTATTGACTTACAGGTAGACTTTAGACAAACACACACCTGCTATGAGGGTACAGATCCTGCTTGCGGTGAATGTGTGTCGTGCGCTGCTCGTATTAAAGGCTTTATTGACAACAAAACTATTGATCCCGTTAAATATTCACGTAATATACCTTGGGAACAATACGATTGTAAACCTTTAACCTATTTAACATAATATGTGCGGTATAGCAGGTTCAAAATATAAAGATAAAGCTTTTAACTTGTACAAAGATAATCTCGCGAGGGGTTATTATAGTTCAGGTGCATTAACATTAGACTCTAATGACCAATACCACATACACAAAACTGAAGGTATTTTTAATGAACCTATAGACTGTTTTAACCCGCCGGGTATAGACACTCACGGTCGTTACTTTTTATATCATTCCCGTGGCCCTACCGTAGAAACAAAATCATTTGAAGCGATAAATAATCACCCGTTCATTTATGGTGATTGGATAGTGGCTCATAACGGTATTATCAGCAATTTTGAGAGTTTATGTAGAGAGTATTTTCCTGACGAAGATTTTACCGGTAGAACCGATAGCTGTATTATACCGCGTATGTTAGAAATTAAATTAAAAGTATCAGAAGCTATGGAATCTCTTAAAGGTACATATGCTATATGGGCTTTTAACAACAAACACAAGAAAACTTACTTAGCCAGAAGTGCGAGTACATTATTTGCTAATCCGGTTACAGGGTGTTTTTCGTCTACTGAATTTGAAGGTAGTGAATCCTTAAATGAGGGAATTGTTTATGCAATACAAGATTACGATTGTATAGTACCAGCTGGTAAATTTAAGCATAAGTCCCCATACTTCATATTCTAAGTATAGGTATGCCTTCAAAAAAGATTACATCCGACCGCAATATTGCTATAGATTATATCAATAGAGATATAGTAAATGTAAAAGAAGATCTTGCTAATATTAGCAAGATTGTACGAGATGGTAATGGGCACCCAAGTTTAATGCAACAAGTTGCAACACTTAATAACGATGTAACACATTTAAGAGCTGAAGTAGATAGCCGCTTTAACGAAACGCGGGATTTGATGGAAGTATACCACAATGAAATGTACAGCGCTATTAACAAATGCGATGCAAAACATGCTAAACAACAAGGCTTACATTGGCACATGCAAACAGCTATTTGGGTTGCTTTAATAAGCAGTGTTACAGATCTTTTAATACACTTTTTCGGTAAATAGTGTAGATTTGTTAAGAAAAGTAGCTATACTCTTCTTATATATGAAGGGTATACAATTAACGTTAGAAGAAAAACAACTATTGGTAGAGGCTTTATTATTTTCAAGCATCACCGATATTTGTGCTGAGTGGACACCAAAACAACATCAGCTCATGGTTGAACTCGCTAAAAAATTTAACAGTAGTGATATTAAACTCAATAACATATATCTATTCGAAGGTGGCCCGTTTGATAACCCTGTTTTAGCAGAACAAACTAAAAAAGATTTTATCAATTTACCCCGTAGTAGTGTTATTGTTGACTAATGAACATTAATATAGGTTTTTGTTCTACTGCTACTTCTTATTCTGCTCTTAAAGAAAGAGACAAATACACTATTGTTAATAGTGAAAATTTAGATACAATTACTACTGTTAGCGGTGTCTTTAATAATAAGACATCTATAGCTAAAATTTATAATTCTTTTATTGAGCGTTATAAAGATGAAGATTGTATATTGGTATTAGCGCACGATGATGTACTTATTACTGATAAGAACTGGACACTTAAATTACATCAAGCAATTGAAAAGTATGATGTGGTGGGATTAGCAGGTGGTAGTAATCCTGCAATTAGACAGCCTTGTTTATGGCATATAATGTGTCCAAGGGAAACTCATAGCGGTACAGTAGGACACCATATGGACAATAAGACGTTTAAAACTCATTTTGGTAAAACCGGAAGAGTGTTATTACTTGATGGTTTGTTTTTAGCATTTAACCCCAAAAAATTATTTAAAGCTGGAGTAAGTTTTGATGAAACATGTCCAGCTAAGTTTCATTTTTATGATATTGATTTCAGTTTACAGTGTAATAAAGCTAAACTAAAACTCGGTACTATTAATATCGATGCTGTACATGCATCCCCTGGACTTAAATCCTTTACTAAAGACTGGAATGACGGTCAAGATTGGTTTATAAACAAATTTAACCGTGGAGAATATTAAAATTTATATTAACATACAACTATGATTATTACAGACCAAAAAATATATAATGGCGACTTTATTCATAAGCGTTTCGCTTATAAGTATTTTAGAGATCGCACTCTACCTATTGGTAATATTGTTAGCTTTGTAGCACCTGTTGAGGTTACATTAAACCTTATTGACTTAGAAGATTCATTAGAAAAAGACTATATTTATAGTGATTCTATGATTAATTTCTGTTGGGAAATACCTAACTTAGACCCGTTTGGTGCAGTATGTTTTCAACGCTTGTTTAATACTTCTATTGCTAATATCTTACAGAAGATTATCAATAAGCCTATTGAAATGAAAGGCGATGATATTATGGTACATGCTGAATTTACACAAGGTGGTGTTGTACAGCAAAAAGGTAAAGCTTCTGTCAGTATTACATATTCAAAAGATAATGTAGCTATTGGCCACACTGGTGTTAACTTAGTAGCCGGTAAACAAGCTCCTGCCTTTGCATTTAGTACTAACCTAACACCGGAACAAACTGCGAAATTCCAGAATGCCGTTATTGATCAATTTTATAGTATGGTAGATAATATCTTTATTGCTACCACTAAAATTACTGTTTAATGTTCGAATATCTTAACAAGATACTCTTTAAGACTAAGACTCCTGACACCTCTACTATAAATGAGGTTAAGGAGTTTCAGCCTTTTTTAATACAGAGGTGGTGTTCTATGTACTCTCCTCAAGTGTCTAACCTTGTTAATCAAACAAGTAACCGGGTTTGGCCGGTATTAGAAAATAATGCAATGTGGTTTAATTATTTGCATGGTATTATACCTAACTCAAAATTTAAAAGAGTTACATACATAAAAAAACAAAAAGATAAAGATAATACTAATAAACAAGCAATCAAGGTTGTTGCTAACCACCTTGAAATTTCAGCCCGAGAAGTAAGTCAGTATATAGAACTATTTAATTTAAAATTACCTAATGAAAAAAAGCATACAACACAAGATTGAAAGAGACATTAAACAAAGTGGTTTAAGCCATGCTGAACAAAACAAAGCACTTGCTGCTAACGAGGCTGTTGAAACCGATCTTACTAAAGGTTTAGTTAGACTTGAAGACTATGCAAATAGTGATTTAAATCTCAAGAGCTGGAAGCTTACAGCTGTATTAGATGATATTTTATTCTGTCAATTTGCTGATACAAACGAAGATGGCACTATGATCCGTCGAGGAGATATTTGGATACCTATTAATGCTGTTAATCAGGCATGGCGTGTAGCTAAAGTCATTTTAGCTGGCCCTCGTGCAAAGGTTAAACCAGGTCAACATGTTATTTTTCCGAGTACATTTGGCTTAAAAGCAAGCAATGTTAACAATTTAAAAAATATTGTGTTTCTTAACGAAGACCGTATTTTCGGTGTTGCAGAACCGGAAGAAACATATGATAAGTATGTTAAATGAGACTTTCCCAAGGAGCATTAGCTACTCTACTATCTAAAAACGTATTAGAGATAAAATTCGTAAGAAGACGCCCCTCTCCTGGAGAACCAGCAACCAGGAGAATGCTTGCAACTAACGATACTATTTTGCTAAATAGTTCAGCTGGAAGGACCGCTCTTAACTTTAAACCAGCTACTGGACACTTAAAGTTTAACCCCCAACAAAAGGGGTTAGTACTAACTTGGGATATATTCATGCAGGATTATAGGTTAATACCTGCGGAATCTGCTGATGTTGTTAGTGTTATACCTTCCACCCCACCAGATCAGTTCTGGAAATATTTCAGTGAGGTATTAAGTAGAATGTCAACAGCCGAAAAAGAACGGTTTATGGACAAATAAAATGCTTAATATTATCGATAACAACATTAAAAATTATTTTCAAAAAAATATTATTTTAACACTTAAGAACAAACAATACAAAAAAGGAAAATTAATTAATTTTAAGCTTTCCGGTTGTTATCTTTCGTTTATACTATTAACCGAAAAAAAGAAAGAAACATTTGAAATACCAGTTCCTTTTTCAGTAAAGCCGGAAAAGGATAAACTTGTATTTGATTATACTTTAGAAGCATTAGCAGAAAACGATTTTGACTTATTAGTTAATTTGAAAGCAACTAATCAAGTTAAAAAATGCAAATTTTATAATGCAGTCCTTACAATTTCATCATTGAACTAATTAGATAGTAGTGTATTATTAGTTAATGTTGCTCAATAAACCGTTACTCGATTACTTTCCTACTGGTTATACACCAAGACCACATCAAATAAAAGGTCTTCAGGATATTGAAGCGGCTATAAAAAAAGAAAAGAAGTTTATTATTGTACAGGCGCCTACCGGTTCGGGTAAGTCGTTTATCAGTAAAACTCTTTCCAATGCAACCGATGAATGTGATTCCGAATTCAAAAACTTAGTTTTTAACTACCATGCATATGACGAAGATTATATAGATGTAATGGCCAGGTTTCCGTTACATGGCTTGTTTGCACTCACTACCACTAAGGCTTTACAGAATCAGTATAAAGAACTATTTAATGAGTCTTCTATATTTAAAGGCAAGTCTAATTATCAGTGTGATGTAGATGAGAGCTTTACAGTAGATTATGCCCCGTGTGTTATTACGCAGAAGATGAGAAAAGAATGCTGGGAAGAGCATCGCTGTCCGTATTATGAAGCACGTAACAGTGCTTTAATAGAAAAGTTTACTGTATTAAATTATGCTTCGTTTTTTAACTTGCCCGATCATTTAAAACATAGACAGGTTATTGTTGCAGATGAGTGTTCAGAATTAGAAGACGAAATCGTAAAGAACTTCTCTACATTAATTGATTACCGTCGTTTAACACAAAGCGATATAGAATACACTAAGTTAACATCTGATAACTCTAATAAAGCTTTAGGTTGGTTAACAGACTTAGCTGAATCTGTTAAAGGGGTAATTGACTCACGCGCAAATCGCTCTCGTTACGATAGTAACAAGGTAGAACTCATACAACAGCAGTTTAGAAAAGACCTTTATGAGTCTATTGTTAATACTATAGACCATTGGGAGGATACGCAATACATTATTGAGAAAGATGGTGAAAAGGCTATCTTTACACCTCTAAAAATAGATAAACTCAGCGGTTGTTTGTTTGATTATGCAGATACAGTAATTTTAATGAGCGCAACTATTGTAGACAAAAACATATTTGCAAAAACATTAGGTATTACTGATTTTGAATATGTAGAGATTGAATCTACCTTTGATCCTAAAAAGAGCCCTATTTATTGCCACACCAAATATCCATTAAATCACAAGTTAATGGAAAAGAACCTACCACCGGTGGTAGAAATAGCTAATACATTAGCAGATAGTCATAAAGGTGAAAAAGGCATAATACATACACACTCTTTTGCTATTACACAAGCTGTACAAAAGAAGCTTAAAGGTAAGCGCTTTTTATGGAGAGAAGAAGGTACTACTAATGAAGACATTATTAAACAGCACGTTCTTAGACCAGATGATACAGTTTTAGTTAGTCCCTCTTTAACTATGGGATTAGACTTAAAAGGCGATTTAGGTAAGTGGCAAGTTATTATAAAGCTACCATATCCATCTTTAGGTGGTAAACGTGTTAAGAAGCTCTTCGAAGAGGATCCAGGTTGGTATAAAATGAGAATGTTTATTGCATTAATACAAGCTTGTGGAAGGTGTACCAGAAGTGTTGAAGACGAAAGCGTGACTTACATATTGGATGGTTTATCCGCTAAAACTATAATAGATAATAAGAAGATCTTACCTAAACACTTTTTAGATCGTATTGTATAAGTATATAAGTGCAGAACTACACGTATCATTGGGAGGTAAAGGATTTATTAACACAATTTCTTAATGCTTTTGATGGAGCAGTTGTGAAGCGTTATGATATACATGGTAATGTGGGTAACAATATTGCAGTTAGATATGTTTATGCACCCAAACAACGTGTTCTTTTTGATTTAGTTGACCCAGCACAGAATTTTACATTACCAGTAGTAGCGTTCTATATTAGTAGTGTCAGTAGGGATCAATCCAGAGTATTTAATAAGCTCTATGGTCAGTTTAACGTTAACCCTAACATAGCCGCTTTTACTCCTTCCACCGCTGATCAAAACTTACAACCAGTACCAGTCAATATAGAAGTTAGCGTTAGTATAGTGACACGTTTTCAGACAGATATGGATCAAATTTTAAGTAATTTTGTTCCATACAGCGACCCGTATTTTATTATTTCTTGGACTCGTAGAGAGATGTCTAACATAGAAATTCGTTCTGAAGTACTTTGGAATGGTACATTAACTATGGGTTACCCGGTAGAACAGCAACCCACACAACCAACACGTGTAACGTGTGATACATCATTTACTATTAAAGGGTGGTTGTTTAAGGCTGATGCTAACCCTGTAGGAAGAATATTTAAAATTGATACTAATTTTTACCCTGTATCGGGTACTCCTACGTTTGAAAATCTTGACTACTTAACCGATCCAACTCAAACTGAATCATTTACGATTTCTGCTAAACCTGAAATGCCATATAGTGATCGTTGGTTAACACCTGTCGGTCTTTCTGGCGCGTTAAACTTATACGGAACAAATTTAAAGTATACAAATTATGTTTACCTTAGCGGTAATAATAATATGTTTGGTACTAACACTCAAACAGTTAATCTATATGCACTATCATCTGGTTTATCAGCAAACTACCCTGCATTAACTGGTTTAGTGCCAGCCGCAAGTTATTATGTATATAATGATAATAAGTTGCAAGTAACCTATCCTGCACCATTAACTGTCGGTTATTTTGATATTATTGTATTTAACGATGCAGGTTATACTTTACTTTCAGTTAATTCATATAACTCTAATCTTTCCGTACAACCACCATACACTCAAGGTATACAGGCTGTATTACCACCCCCACCACAGCCCACCTCAACACCTACACCTACTCCGACATTAACCCCTACCCCAACACCTGACCCGTCTCCTACCTCTACACCGACTGTAACTCCTGTACCACTTACAGCTACACCTACAGCTACACCTACACCTACAGTAACTTTAACCCCATCACCTACACCCACGATAACACTAACACCTACTCCATCACCTACTCCAACAGCTACACCTGCTCTTACAGGAACATTGCTACTTAGCGTAGTAGATGGAACTGACGGTATTGTGTTTAACAGTGTAGGGTATTTAGCAACCAGTATGGTAACGGTTAATATCAATCAACCTTACTCAATTACTGCTATAATTAGTTATGGGTACGATTTTGAACATTGGAGTCTCACACCTAATGTTGTTGTTGGTAACCCTACAAATACAACTACTACAGTTACCCTTACAGCTGCAGGGGGTCTTCAAACCATAGGTGCATTCACAGTACTACAACCTACACCGACACCTACACCGGTACCTCCAACACCTACCCCTACACCTACGCGTACACACACCCCAACACCTACACCGACTTTAACTCGCACCCCATCCCCTACCCCGACTATTACACCAACCCCAACAGTTAACCTCAGTGTAAGTTTCAATCCAGGCAGACAGAATTACATTGAAATTAATGGTGTACAATACACAAGTAGTACGTCTATATCAGGATTGAATGTAAATCAGTCTTATCCAATATCGGTATCCTTGAAAGCAGGCCAAACGTTTAATAATTGGGGGTATTCAGGCCCTGTAACATTTGCAAGCTCGATTACTAACCCAACAACCTTCACGATAACAGGTGGTGGTCCAGCTATAATAAGTGCACTGAGCGGGCCTTAATAATTTAAAATTGGCATTTTAACAAATCCAGTATATAATAATAGCATACAGTGTAAATAATATATAAATGGCTGACAACGTACAACCTAACTTCTTCACTCGCACATTTAACAATATTGTTAATAGGTTGCCGTATACTGGTAATGCTCAAGTGATTGACAACATCAAAGAACTTAATCCTAAGTTCGAAACATTTTATAATATCAACAGTTCTGCTAAAGAACGTGTATTCAAACAAGCTGTTTCTACTCAACAGGATATGCCTGGTATGCCTTCCCTTGAAGGTATTGTTATTAATAAAGCATATCACGATTTTCTTTATGCCTTAATTGATACAGATAAACCGAAGCGTTTAGCTGATTATCGGGTTATGGCTTCTTATGCAGAAATTAGCCACGCTTTAGATGAAATCTGTGATGAAATGCTTGTCAAAGATGATAAAGGTAAGTATGTTGGCTTAACAGTAGCTGAAAGTAAGGATCCGGTTATTGCAAAAGAACTTCAAAAGAACTTTCACAATTTAGTAGAACAGTTTAACTTAGACAATAAAGGCTTTGAATATTTTAGAGCTATATTAATTGATGCTGAACTGTACTTTGAAAACGTAATACATGAAGATAAAAAGGATGCTGGTATTATAGGTGTAGTACAGATACCTACAGAGCACATTAATCCTATTTACGACAACATTCAAAATATGTTAATTAAAGGCTTCTTATTACGTAAGCCTGTTATCGATAAAGATGCTCAAAATAGAAACACATCTAAACAAGAGTTAATACCTTTAGAACGTCATCAAGTTACATATTTTCATTCTCATACTTGGAACGAACACAAAACTATTCGTTTACCATATCTTGAAGTAGCACGTAGAGCATACAAGCAATTAAGTTTAATTGAAGATAGTATTATTGTTTATCGTTTAGTAAGAGCTCCAGAACGCTTAGTATTTAAAGTAGATGTAGGTAATTTACCTGCACCTAAAGCAGAAGCTTATATTAAACGTTTAATGCAATCATATTGGTCACGTAGAACATACGATAACGATCAAGGTGGTAATGTTAATGTTTACGACCCACAATCAATGTTAGATAGTTATTGGTTTGCTAAACGTCCAGATGGTACAGGTACAGACGTTACTTCATTACCAGGTGGTGCTAACTTAGGTCAATTAGATGATTTAAATTACTTTGTTAAGAAGCTCTATAAAGCATTACGCGTACCAACAAGCCGTTTAGACCCAGAAGCAAAGTATGCTGATGGTGCTGAAATTTTACGTGAAGAGCTTAAGTTTGCACGTCTTATTATTCGTTTCCAACGTCAATTTGCTTCTACATTAAAAGAAACTTTAATTACTCATTTAAAGTTAAAAGGTCTTTGGGACCAATACAAATTAAAAGAACATGATATACATGTAGCGTTTAACCCACCTACTTATTTCCACGTAGCACGTGAAGCTCAGATACACGATTTAAAAGTTAAGTCATTAAACGATGCTATTCAAACTGAAGCTGTATCAAAATCATATGCCCTTAAGAAGTATATGAACTGGACTGATGATGAACTTAAAGTTAATCGTGAATGGATGAAAAAAGACGCTGCTTTTGCTTTTGAAGTTGCACAAATTACTAATGCTGGCCCTAATTGGCGTCAAGGCATTACAGGTGGTGGTGCACAGGGCGGTGGCGGTGGTGGTGGAGCTGGTGGTACGCCTCCAGCATTTGGTCCAGCACCAGGTGGCGGTGGTAGTGCATTACCTCCAGCGGGTGGTGAAGCTCCTGCAGGCGGAGGTGAGGCTGGTGGAGAAGCTCCTGCAGCTCCTGAACCAGCTGGTGGTGCTCCAAGCGCGCTTCCAGGTACTTAAACGTATAACTACTTGATAAAGAACAAGTACTACCCCATAAAAAATCCTGGAGGTTCTTGATCTTCTTGACGCGTATTGAGTAATTGATCTTCAAGATCTTTCTTTTCAGTTGTACCTTGCGTCATTAACTCACTATATTGTAGTGTACCACTACCAAATAGTTGCGTGTTTTGGAACTTACCGCGTGTATTAGCTATGTTAATCTTAACAAGCGCTTTTGCGTATTCCATTACCCAACGCTCTTTAACTAAATCTTTTATTGGTCTTTCTATTCTACAGCTTACTGTAGCCCAGTATCTGTCTTTGCCAGCCATGGCTGGATCTGGAGTAATACGTAGTACTTGGGTACGAGGATCGAATCGGAAATAAGGTTGCTGTGCAAATACCTTTTCACGCGTCTTTAACCAATCTTTTAAAATGTGCCAAGAAATAACGTCAAACGCTTTGCTACCTAAGCTATATGCAAAGTGCATTTGCTGTGCCATTGATTGTTCAATAGTAAACAATGTATTAACACCGTTATTTGAACCCACTGAAAATGAAGTAACATCGATTACTTTTCTGTAATCATTCATATCTACATCCCATCCCGACTGAAATGTTGAACTTAAGGCAGATACTTCTGGATTTAAAGTATTATTAATGAGCGTGTCCATTCTAATACCCTGACCGTATGTGTACAGGGCACTATCAAACACAATTAATTCTTCTGTGCCTGGTGTAAACTTTGAATACAACTCTATTGCATAAGCAATAGCATCATAAGCTGCATTACAAGCAATTTCTAAATTAATTACAGGTGCACCAAGCTGAAAAAAGATACGCTCAGCAAGCATATCATAGCTCTGAATTCTACTATTTAAATTTGTAGATAAAAAGTCTGAAGGACCTACGGTGCTGGAAGGATTAGCCATATCGCTAATACTTACTTATCACTCAATAGTTTTGATAACGTATCCATTACTTCCTGTGCACTTACAAATGCATCTTTATTATAATCACATTGTTCCCATAACCAAAACTGTTTATCTCTAAGATATCTCTTGTCTTTTAACATATTAATATTACGGGTATATCCAAAGATCTTAGGGTCTGATTGACTGAATATAACAATACCTCTTTGCAGTTTATGATATGCACATAAATGCTGTAAAAAACTATCTACAGATATCCACGTATCACATTCAGTTACAAGATCTTTAATCTCAGATAGTCGAAGGTTTTGTTTAAAAACATCAACCCCGGGTAACTGTTTATCTTTAGTAGAACCAATCTGTATAACAGTAATACCAGCTTGTTTCATTAAACCAATTAAATCTTCCCAATAAGGAAAGTTTTTAGGGTTTTCTTTACCGTTACGTAATAACTGTGCAAATGGGCTTATGAGTACTTTTTTCATGATGTGTACATTGTTTTTAGTGCTTCGGATAGAGATTTTTTCCAATTACGCTGGTCCATCCATCTATATACATTACATTCTTCTTCATTAACAAAAGACGTAGCGTCACTTAAACTAACTATTTCTATATTTTCTTCTCCTTCAAATACAGCCGGGTAACAAGCACCTATAACAATCCTACATCCTTTCCACTTTTCTTTAATAGCGGGTAATATACTTCTAAAAGCATAGTGATCACCTATACCACTGTTTAACGGGAATATCTTAACGTTTGAGGGTTTTATACCCCACTTTTTAAGATAGTCATAAAATATACTTTCATCTCGTTCGAACATCTTTACTTGTTGATCGCTTCGAATACCACCAGCACCAAAGCGCATGTGCCAGGTCTTTACCCCGGTCATTACAACCAGCTTCCAACCAGCACGTCTCATTTCATACGTGAAGATTGTTTCTTCTCTATGGCCCACTTTAGATAAATTTAAGTCATAACCATGAGCACCTGCTTCTTTACGAAATAAAAATGTACTACCTTGCAAGTGGTCTACTTCAATAAAAGATTCTACTTTAGGATCACACCACTGTATGTTCATCCCCATGAATATATCTTCAATCTTATTTGAAGCTAATTTATTATTTATTTCACTTTTTGGGTCTAAGATAAGCGGACCTACAGCAGCTATTTTAGGATCAGTAATAATATAATTATAAAGCTTTTCAAGAGTGTCTGGCTCCATTATATTATCATCATCTAAACGCCATATAAACTCAGACTTTACGTCTGTTAATGCGCGTTGGTGGTTATGTATTTGACCTTTACGCTCACCCACAGTCACTTCCCAATTAATACCTCTTCTGTTGAGTAAAAATAATACATTTCTATAAATTTCATTCTCTCTTATATCTTCAAGCGTATCATTATCATCGTATATAATAAGCCTTGAGGGTCTAAGAGTTTGATTAGCTAAAGATGTTAATACTAACGGGAAAGTGTTATGGTACCTACCTTTAGTTGAAACTGTTGCTGTAACTTTATCTGTTATCATAATTTTGAAGCTTGCACATACATTGTATGTTCATTGTGTTTTTGAGTGCCATCAATTTTAAAACCACTACTAATTAATGTTTGTACAATCACAGCAGTATTTAGCATAGGTACTAAGCTTATCACTTTACCACCACTCTTTAAAACCCGGTACCACTCATCTGTATAATTGTTCAACAATGCTAATGGTATTTCATGAATTGAATTTGCTAATGCAATTTCACTTACTGAATTATCGTCAAACTCTAATTCATCCCACTTGCAAACTATATCGCTTGTCTTAACAATTGGATGTACTTTAATAAATTCTGGTAAAACATTTCTATCGTATATAGAAGTTAAGTGTAGCTTTATATCTTTTACATATCTTTTTAAATTAATTAAGCTATTTCGCTTAAAAGTTAATGAACCATAACTTTCAATATCTTCAAACGTACCCTCTGCGTAATGATAAATTGGAAAATTACCAATCACTGTTTTAGAGGACTCTTCTGATTTTTGCAAATTTGTATCATATGGAACCACCTGTAAGTTATAACCCTTAAGTTGTGCTTTTATACAAAAGTCTATATCTTCCCCACCACCCGGTGAAAATACTTCATCCAATAACCCCAATTCGTCGAACAACCTCATTGGTATCATTGCACAGAAGAAAACAACGAACCGAGTTTTAGTGATTTTATCTATAATCCATAATGGCCCTGTAACGCCCATTTTAGGATCATTAATAAAGGGTAATTCTAACTGCTGTAACCAACAATCTGTAGGTTGTGGTAATAGTACGGTATCGTTATTAAGGAGGATAGCATATTCTCCTTGTGCAGCTTTAATACCTAAATTAGTAGCTTTAGTATAACCTAAACCCTCTTTACTTTCTATAAGTTTAATACTTGGGTACTTTACCGATAAATCGTTGACATACACTACTGTATCATCTACACAACCATTAGCTACTACAATAACTTCAGTATTATTTAAATCCGTATGACGTATAATGCTTTCTAAACATGGCTTCAAGAACTTATCCAAATGATTATACGTCGGTATAATAACACTATATTTCGGTTTACCCATGCTTTATATTATAATATACCATAGAAAAAGCAAGGAGTTACATAAATAAATATAAGCAACATGTTACTTAAGTTAATAACACAAAATCCAATTACAGAGGGTCTTGATTACCTGATTGAAGAGGGTAATAAAGATAAACCAGCTAATATGTATATTACTGGTACTTATATGGTAGCTGGTGAAAAGAATCGTAACAATCGTATCTATGATATCAACGAGATGTCAAAAGAGGTAGATCGTTACAATAATGAATTTGTTAAGAATAATCGTGCGTTAGGAGAACTCGAACACCCACAAAGTGCTACTGTTAACAGCGAGCGTGCTTGCCATCTTATTACTGAATTACGTATGGAAGGTAATATTTGCCGTGGTAAGAGTAAAGTTTTAAGTACACCACTCGGAGAGGTTTTAAAAAGTTTAATTAGAGATGGTGTTAAGGTTGGCGTTTCTTCCAGAGCGCTTGGCGAACTTGAAGAAAAAGGCGGCGTCAATCATGTTAAAAACATGAAACTCATTACTGTGGACGTTGTTGCTGATCCTTCTGCTCCGGGCGCATTTGTTGATGGTATTTTAGAATCTAAAACTTTTATTTTAAAAGGTAACGGTTTATACGAAGAAGTATACGATACATTTGAAGGTAAATTAAAATCATTACCTAAAAAAGATGTAGATCTTTATCTAAGAGAGCAGATCATACAATTTATTAATTCTATAAAATAATATATGAACACAAAGCAAACAATAGCTAAGTTCGTTAATCATGTAGCTCGAAACGACTTTAAGAAAGCCGATCAACAGCTTGCAGCCATAGTTAATGAAAAAATTAAACAACGTATCCAAGCTGCAGATAAGAAACTTTCAACTCAGGATAAGTAAAATCCTGTTTTTTACCATCAATTTATATAAGTAATACTATCATATATGAGCCAAGACATTAATTCTCTTTTAAAAGAAGCTACTAAGGATATCATTTCAGAAGATACCTTAAAAGCAATTTCGGAAGCAATCGAAAAGAAAGCTGAAGAAAAAGTATCCCTCGCTGTTGAAGCAGCTTTAGTTAAACAAGATGATGAATATGCTTCAAAGCTTGAAGCCGTATTAGAAGCAATTGATGCTGATCATACAGAAAAACTTGACAAGATTGTAGCTCGTATTGACGAGACACATTCCGCTAAGTTTAAACATGCTTTAAACACTCTTGATGAAACTCACAGTGAGAAATTAGTAAAGCTTGTAAAACTTTATGAAAATGCTTTAAACAATGAAGCAAAGAAATTTAAAGAAACATTAGTAGAACAATTATCTAACTATATCGATCTTTATATTGACAAATCAATCCCAGCACAACAGATTCAAGAAGCTACACAAAACGCTCGTTCGCGCAAGATTGTTGAAGAGGTAAAACGTTTAGTGGGTTTAAGTGATGAATTCGTTAATGAAGGTGTTAAAGAAGCACTATTAGACGGTAAACAGCAAATTGATGAAGCTAATGCTCAAATTAAAAAGCTTGAAGAACAAGTAAAACTTATTACAGAAAAAGCTGAAAATGCTGAAAAACAATTATTCTTAGAAAAGAAATTAGAAAACTTCCCAAAAGCTAAGAAAGAATATATGGTACGTGTTCTTAGCGAAAAGAAGATGGAAACCATTAAAGAAAACTTCAATTACGTTGCAGAAATGTACGATAAGAAAGAAGAAGATGAAGTACAGGTTCTTAAAGAATCCGTACAAACAAAGACAAAGGGTGTAGACGTAACACAACCAAAAGAAGTACTTAAAGAATCCAAGTCTTATTCTTCAGCTGAAGCAGAAGCAACTGAAGGTGCAGCATATGTTGCAAAAGCTTACGTGAGTGAGTTTACAAAAAAACCTTACTGAGTTTTAGGATAAAATAATTTACAAAGCCCTGAGAAATCAGGGCTTTTTTATGTAAGTATATCTACATGTTGAAGTACTGTTATGTACTTGAGGTAATGTTAGTTTAAAAAAATATTATTAGATATGAAATCAATCAAACCTTCACAATCTTACATCAATCAGGATCGTGCAGCAAGCTTACTCAAAAAGTGGGCTCCATTGCTCGAGCACGCTGATGATGCAACTCCAGCGATCAAAGATGATCACACAAAGCTAAACACAGCTATTCTTCTTGAAAATCAAGAACAGTGGTGCATAACTGAAGCTTCCAATACTGCCGGTTACGGTGGTTCATTTGGTTCAGCAGGCTCAATGGGCTTTGGTGGTAAACCATCAAGTGACTTCTATGCTACTGGTGATGCTCGTCTACCAAAGATCCTCATTCCGATGATCCGTCGTACTTTCCCAGAATTGATCACAAACGAAATCGTTGGTGTTCAACCTATGAGTGGTCCAGTCGGTCTTGCATTCGCTTTACGTTATCGTTACGAATCAGATCCACTCGGTGCTACAAGCCCAGACGGTGGCTATGGTGCAGCTTCAAACAGCGCTAACGGTTGGACAGCAGATTCAGATGGTACAGAAACAGGCTGGAATTATTTAAATACAGCTTTCACTGGTACATCTGCTTCCTGGCTATCCGGTGGTGCTACAGCTCCTACAGGTTCTGACATTTTCCCAGTACCTGCTTTCGATCAAGGCGTTGCTAACTTATTAGCAAACTTTGAATTAAGCTCAAACATCCCTCAGATGGTTGTTGCTTTCGAAAAGACAGCAGTTGAAGCCGGTACACGTCGTTTAGCAGCTCGTTGGTCCGTTGAACTTGAGCAAGATCTCAAGAACATGAACGGTATCGACGTAGACAATGAATTAACGAACGCTATGTCGTACGAAATTCAAGCTGAAATCGACCGCGAAATGATTATCCGTATGTGCCAAGTTGCAATCAATGCAGGCTTTGGTCAAGGCTATTCAGTATGGTCACCAGTATCAGCTGATGGTCGTTGGTTAGGTGAACGTAACCGTGACTTCTATGCACGTGTTATCGTTGAAGCTAACCGCGTTGCTATCCGTAACCGTCGTGGCGCTGCAAACTTCATTGTTGCAACACCTCGCGTTTGCGCAATGTTAGAAATGCTTCCTGAGTTCCAATGGTTCCCTGTTCAAGGTAATGTCAACACTCAACCTGTTGGTATCGCTAAGGTAGGTACAGTTGGCGGACGTTTCAATGTTTACCGTGATACACGTACAGAAGCTCAGTATCAAGTAGGTACTCGTTCAAACCCATTAGAGTATGCTCTATTAGGTTACAAGGGTGCTGAATACTATGATACAGGTATTGTATACTGCCCATACATCCCAGTATTGGTACAACGTACAATCGGACCTAATGACTTCAGCCCACGTGTTGGTTTAATGACCCGTTATGGCGTTATTGACCATATCTTCGGTGCAGCATTATACTACCACTTAATTATCGTAACAGGTCTACACACATCGTTTACACCTGGTACACAAAGCGTATTCCTCTAAGAGGTCTACACTTAGTAAAAAGTGTTCTAAAAAGAACCCGCTCAGTAATGAGCGGGTTTCTTATTGCTTATTTGCAAATAAATGTAATTATTTAAAATGAAAGATACCACAATCGTAATACCAGCTTACAAACCTACGAGTTTGCTTATAGATTGTGTTAATTCTATTATTAAAAATACAGATCCGGATGTAGCGGATATATTAGTCGTGTGTAATGGTTGCGATAGAGATACAGCTAATTTTTTATTAGAAAGCAAATCTAACACAGTACGTTTTGTTTGGTATAATGAACCTATAGGCTTCACTAAAGCAGCTAATATAGGTTTGAAGTTAGCTGAAACCCCCTACATACTATTAATGAATACAGACGTAACTGTATTAGACTGGCCTCCAAAAAATCTTTGGTTAACTAATTTAATTGACCCCTTAAAACAAAACCCTAAAACTGCAGTTACTGGTATCTGTAACATGTATTTTAATTATGGTCTTTATATACCGTTTTTTCTTGTAGGTTTACGTAAGACTACCTTAGAACAATTTAACTACTTAGATCAAACGTTTAGCCCGGGGTATGGAGAGGATATAGACTTTTGTTTTAAAGCAGTTGCCGCTGGGTACGACTTAAACGTTATAACTAATAATACATCTGTCGATGAAGAAAAAATATATACCGCTCAGTATCCTATATATCATAAAGGTCAAGGTACATTTGGTTCGGTAGGAGAACAATTAGCTGGTAGAGGTCACGACATAGTATATCAAAGGTATTTTCAAAAATAATCATGTTAGATACAACCATAATAATTCCTGCATATAAACCCTACACTATTTTAAAGCGTTGTGTAGACTCTATTATTGCTACCACTGATTTAACTAAAGCCTGTGTTGTAGTAGTTTGTAATGGTAGTGACAGAGAGAGTGCAGATTACATTTTAAATCTTAACAACCCAGCTATCACGTTTGTTTGGTCACCAGAAGCTTTAGGCTACCCTAAAGCGACTAATATGGGCATTAAAGTAGCTACAACACCGTATGTTATTTTATTAAATTCAGATGTAGTGCTGTATAATCAACCTAAACACTGGTGGGTTGAAAAGATGATAGCACCTTTAAGAACTACACCTAATTTAGCTATTACTGGTTTAACTGAAGTATGGTTAAACGGTAGAAGTTTCTACCCGTTTGCACATGTAGCGCTTAAAAAAGAAGTAATTGAAAAATTAGGCTATATAGACGAAACATTTAGTCCAGGATACGGAGAAGATGTAGATTTTTGCTTTAAAATTACTGATGCGGGATATGATTCCCTTATAGTAGCAGAGTTGTTTCCTGATAACGAAAAAGGGATCAATTTATCTACGTTTCCCATATATCATGGCGGAAAAGAATCGTTCGGTGACGAACGTGGTACTGCTTTGCAAAAAAGAGGTTTCGAAATACTTAAACAGAGATATTTCTCTTAATGACAGTTCCACTTACGTAGAGCTAATGCTTTACGGGTAGGTTTACCGTTTGGTTTTTTCATCGGGCCTTTGACACCCTTCATACGCGCACAAAAGCTCTTACGGCGTTTAGCTGATTTGCTGCCTGGTTTTAATTTACCTGGCTTAGTAGTAACAGCCATTGACAAGTGACTACCTGGGTGACTGTGACGGTAGCTCATTATACCTTTACGGTTAAGACCACCTGTAGGTGATTTACCAGCTTTCTTTTGCCAAGTAGGTGCATGACCTTCAACAGGAAACGATTCGGTAAATTCTCTTAACAGACTTTCATACCTTGCATCAAAGTTTTTAAATAGCATATATATATTTATGCTTTGAAGTAAATATAAACAGATGAGCAAAAAAAAGCGATTACAAAAACAGAAGTTAGCTCAACAAAGTCAAAATAATGCACCTGCTACTAAAGACAAGAGTATTTTAGTACATCAGGCCGATAAGTTAGAAAGACCGGTACAGATACGACAAAGGCCGGATTTAACAAATAAACAAAAAGAATTTCTCAAAATAGCATTAGACAATCACACTAAGATTGTATTCTTAACAGGTCCTTCTGGTAGTAGTAAAAGCTTTTTAGCCACGTTAGTAGCGCTGGAGCTTTTAAATTTAAAGAAGGTATCTGACTTAATATATATTCGCAGTATAGTAGAGAGTTCAGATAATAAAATGGGATATCTCCCGGGAGATGCTGCAGAGAAACTATCTCCATATCTTGAACCTTTAATGGAGAAGCTTGATGAACTGCTTTGTAAAGCTGATATTAATATGCTTATGAAAGAAAACCGTATTGAAGGTAAACCAACCGGATATCTTCGTGGTCTTTCGTGGAATGCTAAAGCAGTTATCATGGACGAAGCTCAAAATAGTACATTTAGAGAGCTAACTACTTTAATGACTCGTGTTGGTCAGTTTAGCAAATTGTTTATTTGCGGTGACCCTATGCAATCAGATATTAATGGTAAATCGGGATTTGAAAAAATGTGTAACGTTTTTAACGATGAAGAGAGTCGAGATAAAGGTATCCATGTCTTTACATTGACGGAAGCCGATATTGTGCGTAGTGAAATTGTAAAGTTTATTGTAAAAAAATTAGAACTTTACAATAAGAAGGGTTAACTTTTCTAACTACGTCCAGCACACAGGCGAACAAAAATATTTTTTTATTAGAGATAAAAAAGTAAAAGCCCGTACAATACGTAAATAATATTCCCTGTACTAAAACTATGATATTCGACGAACAAATTTCTCGTAAACCTAATCACTATCCTTGGACTGAGGAATTTATCGAATCCATGCATAATGGTTTTTGGACACATAAGGAGTTTAGCTTTAAGTCAGATGTACAGCAGTTTAAAGTTAAGTTAAACGATCAAGAAAGAGAAATTATTATTCGCACTTTATCCGCTATCGGTCAAATTGAAGTTGCGGTAAAAACGTTTTGGGCTAAGCTTGGTGAAAACCTACCACACCCTTCATTACAGGATCTTGGCTATGTAATGGCTAACACTGAAGTAATTCATAATAATGCTTATGAAAGGCTATTAACTGTACTCGGCCTTGAAGATGTATTTGAAGAGAATCTCAAGTTAGAATGGATACAAGGCCGTGTAAAGTATCTTAAGAAATATACACATCGTTACTATAAAGACAAGAAAAAACAATATCTTTACGCTATTATACTCTTTACACTATTCGTAGAGAATGTATCGCTTATGAGCCAGTTCTACATTATTAACTGGTTTGCACGTAATAAGAATCTGCTTAAGGATACTGATCAACAGGTTAAATACACTCGTAACGAAGAGCATATTCATGCTCTTGTTGGTATGAAGATTATTAACACTATTAGAGAAGAACACCCAGAACTCTTTGATGAAGAGCTTACAGAAAGAATTCTTGCTGAAGCTAAAGAAGCATATGAAAGCGAAGCAAAGATTATCGATTGGATGGTTAACGGCATTAATGAAGACGGATTAACTGCAGCTCATCTTAAAGAGTTTGTTAAAGACCGTATTAACGAATCTCTCAAGGGTATTGGTTTTCCAGAAGTATTTGAAACGGATTCTAAGCTTCTCAAAGATACTTCTTGGTTTAACGAAGAATTACTCGGTAATAATATGACCGACTTCTTCCACTCTCGTCCTGTAGAGTATTCTAAAAAGTCACAAAGCTTTTCAGAAGACGATTTATTTTAATAAAAAGTATAGTATAATATATAAAAATGAGTAACAAGAACATTTACTGGCTGAATAGCGACTCCCGCAAGTTCCTTGAACGTGGTTATCTCCTGGACGGAGAAACTGCCGAAAAGCGTATAAGAGATATAGCTGAAACAGCTGAAGACTATCTTAAACTGAAAGGCTTTGCAGATAAGTTTGAAGACTATATGCACCAAGGCTTCTATTCCTTGGCTTCTCCTATTTGGTCAAACTTTGGCCGTAACCGCGGTCTACCTATCTCTTGCTTCGGTTCATACATTGACGATGATATGGACGCTATTCTGTATAAGATTTCAGAAATAGGTACTATGTCAAAAGCCGGCGGTGGTACATCTGCTTACTTCGGTAAAATACGTCCTCGTGGTGCACCTATCTCGTCCGGTGGCGAGTCTACCGGGGTACATCATCAGTTAACTGTATTTGAAACACTAACAGATTATATTTCGCAAGGTAACGTGCGTAGAGGTTCATTTGCTGCGTACCTACCTATCGATCATAAGGATATTGAAGAGTTCTTAAAGATTAGAAGTGATGGAGACGACATACAAAATCTTTCTATCGGTGTTTGTGTAACCGATGAATGGTTGAAGTCTATGCTTGATGGTGATAAAGAAAAGCGTCGTATCTGGGGTTTAGTTATTAAAAAGCGTTTCGAGTCTGGTTATCCTTATATCTTCTTTACTGATAATGCTAATAATCAAGCACCACAGGTATATAAAGACAAGAACATTAAGATTAACCAAAGTAATCTCTGTACGGAGATTATGTTATCAAACGATAATGAAGAATCGTTCGTTTGTGATTTGTCTTCTCTTAACTTTGAGCAATGGGACAACTGGAAGAACACTGATGCAGTAGAAACATTAGTATACTTCCTTGATGCTGTAATGACTGAGTTCATTAATAAGACTGAAAAAATGAAGTTTATGGTACACCCAAGAAACTTCGCTATTAATCAGCGAGCTCTTGGTATTGGTGCTCTTGGTTGGCACACATATCTTCAGTCTAAGATGATTGGGTTTGAGACAATGGAAGCAAAGCTACTTAACACTCAAATATGGAGCTTTGTTCGTAAGAAAGCAGATGCTGCTACCGCGCAAATGGCTGTAGAATACGGTGAACCACCTTTACTTAAAGGTTATGGCCGCCGTAACGTGACTACACTTGCTGTAGCACCTACTACTTCCAGTTCATTTATTCTCGGTCAAGCATCTCCTTCAGTAGAACCTCTAAACTCTAACTACTTTGTAAAAGACTTAGCTAAAGGTAAGTTTACGTATAAGAACCCTTACCTTGAAGCTTTACTTGAAACAAAGAAGAAAAACACTGAAGGTGTTTGGAAGTCTATTCTCGTAAAAGGTGGTTCTGTGCAACATCTTGAATTTCTTACACCAGAAGAAAAAGCTGTGTTTAAGACTTTCGGTGAAATTAGCCAAAAGGAAATAGTGATCCAGGCTGCTGCACGTCAAAAGTATATTGATCAAGGTCAATCATTAAACTTAATGATTCCACCCAGCACCAAACCAAAAGACGTTAACGAGTTAATAGTATTTGCTTGGGAGAACGGTATTAAGAGTCTTTACTATCAACGCTCAGCTAACCCCGCACAGGAGCTTGCGCGTTCAATCTTGTCTTGTGCAAGTTGTGAATCGTAATGAGTCTCGAATTAACCGACACCCATTGTACTTGTAATAATATTTCTTATAGAGAAATTATCCATCTCGTTGATAAACACGAAGATGTAAAAACTGTAGAGCAGCTACAAGAGTATTGTAGCTGTGCAAATCAGTGCGAGCTTTGCAGACCTGATATTCAAAAAATTATTGATTATTTTAGAAGGTAGTATACTATCTATGTATGCATGTTAAATCAGATTTAGCAGTTATAACCTGTCATTTTAACTGGTTTAACTACAACAGACCAAAATATAATTTAAATGGGTTTTTAAGGCAAATGGATGCTGTGGATATACCTGTTTACGGAGCAGAAGCATCACTTGACGGTAATTTTGTTACAAAAGATAATAAAAACTGGGTACATTTAAAAGCAGAAGATAATAACATTTGTTGGCAAAAAGAAGCTTTACTAAATTTAGCAGAAACAATAGTACCTGAAAAATATACTAAGATAGCATGGATAGATCACGACTTAAATTTTACTAATTTAAACTGGTATGATGAAGCTTCTGAAGCATTAGACAAACACAAGCTAATACAGCTATTTGAACAGTGCTATTTAACAGATATAAAAGGTAATATAGAGCGCCATGCATATGCATTTTTATCAGCTAATAATGTAACATTACAGCATTTAAAGCATAAAAAACTTTCTTGTTGGGTTGATAATTTTGCTAATATGAATGTCATGGAAGTTGTAAAACCGGTAGACTATATACCCGAGCCTCCGATTCTTGAACTTACACCAGAACTTAAAAAAGAAAAAAAATTAATTAACAACACACTATGTATACCTTTTTATAAAATGGTATATCATGTAGGTTTTGCGTTTGCAGTAAACAGGTCATTATGGAAAGAAAACATTAAACTGTTTCCGTATTTTCTTTTAGGTAGCGGAGATATTGCAATTATTAGTGCTGTTTTTAATCATAAAGCTCGTCTTTATAAAGAACAGTATTTCGATGGTTATCAGGAATGGGTAGAGCAATTTTATCGTTATATCGGTAATAATACCGGCTACATTAAAGGTAGTGTGTATCATGAATATCATGGTTCCAGAAAAAATCGCGGCTATGATATAAGACATTCTTTAGTACAAAAACATAATTTCAATTTTAAAAATAATTTGTTCTTAGAAAATGGCTTATTAGTAATAAAAGATGCACCAGAGTTTGCGTTAGCCGTAAAAGACTACTTTAAAAACCGTAACGAAGACATATAAAAAAATAATTTATAAGTTCTTATTTAATAATAATTTATATAATTAATATGTATAAATTATTGAAACTTTTATTTTCTATATAATAATTATTATTGCTATGAAACTAACTAACTACAATAATAATAGCATATACAGACCAACATCTCTCGTTGAACAATTATTCAACAGGGATCCATTCGATCACCCTTTCTTTTGGGGTGACGTTACACGTACAGGAGACACTGTACGTTTTAAAGAAGGGGACGAACTCACTGTAGAGGTGGATCTTCCCGGTGTGCCTAAAGATAAAACAAACGTTACAGTAGAGGGTAGAGTAGTAACGATAGAGGGAACTCGTAAGGTTATTCACAAAGGTGGTACCCAAGAAGAGACCTTTAGTCGTAGCTTTACCGTTGCAAGCACGTTTAATATCGATAAGGCTAAAGCCTCGCAAAACGACGGTGTGCTAACCTTAACCTTTCCAAAGAATAAGGCAGACGCCGGTGGCAAGAAAGTTATTGATATAGATTAATAACTTGCAAGGTGTACAGGGAGAGAGAAATCTCTCCCCTTTTTTATTGTAAGTATTAATATGAAAAAGTATTTAATAGTATTAGTGTCTTTATTTTTGTCCGGGTGTTTAAGCTTACCTAAGTTCAACACACCCAAAGTAGACACTACTACGTCTGCAGCTGTAGTAGTTAAAGCTGAAGACACTAAAAAACAGGTAGATGCAGCAGCTGAAGCAAACACTAAAGTTGAAGCAGCTCGTAAAGAAATGGAACTCCAATATGCTAAGTTTAGAGACGGCTTACAAAAAGCATATGATGATAGAGAAAAGTTAGACGATGCTAATTTTGCAAAAATAGGAGAGTTAAACTACGGAATTTATATTGTTACGCAGGAAAAAAAGAAACAAGATATTAACACGCTTATAGCTCACTTACGTTCAAAAGAAATAATGAACCGTACAGATAAAACTACTCCGGAGCAAAAAACCGCTATAGCTAAAGAAGTAGATGACGAAAAAACAAAAACTATAGATCAATTATACCTCAAGTATAACGCTCAGGTAGAGTTAGCAATATCTCAAAAATCTCAATTAGACAACGCAGAGGCTTTAATAGCTCAAAAAGAAAAAGAAAAACAACAATTAAGAGAAGCTCAACAAGTTACTATTAACAAGATACAAGCTGAAAAAGACGCTGAAATTGCACGTTTAAAGAAAGAGGCTAATGATCAATTAGCTATTGCTAAAGCCAATCAAAAAGCGGAGATGGTTGGCTTGATAGTAAAGGCATTACTTGGTGTTGGTATATTGTTCCTCGTGCTTGCTGTATTGTTAAAAAACATTACAATGGGTATAGGGTGTATAGCTTCTTTAGGCTTAGCTTATACGGCCGCCACTATACCGATGTGGGTAGTGGGTACAATACTGGGTGGGGTAATTGTAATATTTGTACTTGTTGAAATTTTTAAGAAAAAGAAAATTAACACTACTAATCCAACAGTAATACAGGTACAGACTATTTCACCTCAGCAGCCGACACAACCTCCGAGCTCGTAAGTTCTACAACATTATTAGCTGCCTTTTCTTTGGCTTTACCGGTTAGTTGAGCTATAATCTCTTCACGGGTAGCCACTAATATGTTAGTATTACCCTGAGGTAAGTTAAGATAACCATCGTTCTTAAGACGTTGTATCTCTTTCTTACCCTCGATTTCAAGTTTCTTAAGTTCTTTATTTGCCTCTGACTTTTTATGCTGTAAATTCATTTTATTAACAGTTTCAATTGCACCAGTACTTGCAGCAATTAAGCTTGCTAACCCGGCCATCATTTCAGGATCACCGGTAGCTACTGTTAATTTTTGTAATTCCATTATACTTTTAACACTATTTTCTACCAATTCAGCTGAATGCTTTAATACAAACGTTTGCATCTCTTCTGGTGTATTGGGAACAACTGGAACAATTGTTTCGGGTACCTTTGTATCCATTGTTTCTTTTGCAGCCGGACTCAAACCTGCAATAAAATCATCTATTTGATTTATAATTTGTTGGTTATCAGCTGGAGTGTTATCCGGTAACGAAGGATTCATTAATAATACTTAGGAAAGCAGTTGAGTTATCAAGCTTAACATATATACTCATTCATTATGTCATTCCCAGTTAATATTAAATTCGTAAAAACAGCTGACAATGCTGTGCTACCTTCGTTTAATCATTCCGATCCTTATACAGGCGATTCTGGTTTAGATCTTACTTGTACAGATACTGTAGTAATACCAGCTAAAGGTTGGGCTGTAGCACCTGTAGGACTTAAGCTCGCTTATATTACACCTGGTTACTGGATTCGAGTAGAGGGTCGTTCTGGTGTAGGTTTTAAAAAGAGTATATTCCCCCATTTCGGTATTATTGATAACCCTTATAGGGGGGATATGGGTATTAAACTATATAATTTTAGCGATGTACCTCAAACGTTTATTGCTGGTGATAAAATAGCTCAATTAATTGTATATCCTCTTATTCAGGCTGATATTGAATGGGCTGATCAAGTAACTGAAACAAAGCGTGGAGAGAAAGGCTTTGGTTCATCTGATAAACCTGCTGATGCATCAGATGTGTATAACAAAAAAAGAGGCGGTGTACAACCTACTGAAGTTGAAATAGTACCAGATCCAGATGGTGGTTTTTCGGTTAAACCTAAAAAGAAATAATGACAATTAACGAACAGTTAATGAATATATGGGTAGAAGCATACCGGCCAACTAAATTAGCCGATATGGTTCTATCTGAGTCTTTACGTGCATTTGTAGAAGAATGTAAACGAAAAGAAGAAATACCTAACCTATTACTTGTAGGTAACCCGGGTACCGGTAAAACTACATTAGCTAAAGTTATTATAAATGAATTACTCGATGCACAGTACCTCTACATTAACGCGAGCGAAAAGAACGGTATCGACGAAGTCAGATCCTCTATTCTTTCGTTTGCTCAAACTAAGAGCCTGGATGGCAAAATTAAGATTATCTTTCTGGACGAGTTTGATAACTTTACTGATGCCGGTCAAAGAGCTCTGCGTAATGTTATGGAAGAGTATGCTGGTAATACCCGTTTTATCCTCACTGGCAACTATTTACATCGTATTATCCAACCGATTCAGTCTCGATGTCAAGTTTTCACTGATTTTACTCCTCCTATTGGAGAATATGCTAAACGAATAAAGTATATACTACAGCAAGAAAAAATAGCTATTGAAGCTGGTCAAGTAGAACGTATCAAAGAAGTTATTCGTTATTACTATCCGGATTTACGTAGAATTATTAACTACATACAACGCAGCGTTATTGATAATAAGCTCGTTATACAAGACGTTATTAATAACGAGGGATTCGCCCAAGATATCCTTAGTAAAATTGAAGATAAAGAAGATTTAATGTCTATACGTAAGTTCGTTATAGAATCAGAACAATCCTTTGGTAATGATTACCCAAAGTTAATGAAAGATTTGTTTAATTCTGTTTATAGAAGCTCAATGAAGGAGGATAAAAAAAGACTTGCATTGCTGCAAGTCTCTGAATATCTGTATCGATCAGCTTTAGTAATGGATCAAGAAATCAATTTTTTTAGCTGTCTTATTGCTTTAAGTCAATTATAAAGCAGAAGTTTGTTCTGGGTCTTTAGCGTTGTTATCTTGAGCTACTGGATCGTTAGTTGGCATTGCTGCATCTTCTTCCATTCTCCAGCATTCTTCTTTAACGGAGCCATCTTCACCCCAGCACTCATCAACTAATCTATCATCTTCCATGTTCCAGCATTCATCTTTAACATGGTGCTTGAGATCTGATTCGTCGTAAACTTCTTCCTCTTCTTCTAAACAAGTACAAGGATTGGTATGGCACTTAGGGCATGGTGCTTCCATATCACCAGCTACCATAGCTGATTCTTCTTCTTCCTTTTTGCACTGACATACATCCATACCGCAAATAGGGCAAACATTTTCTTCTACTGGAGTTGAGTCTTCTTCTGTGCGTTCGTCTTCAGCATTATCTTCACGTAAAATGTGTATATAAAGATCATTTAAAGCTTCTTCTGATTCTTTTAATGTTTTTGGTTTTAATTTGTTCTTTGGTAATGGTTGATATTTTGTAGACGGCTTTGTGTCATCGTACTCATTTGCACCAACAGCAGGTTTTTTATTCTTTACTGCTAAATCGTAATCGCCTTTTTTAACCCAATTTTCTTCGTGACCCAAATGATTTTGTTCTTTCGTTTCTTCTGTGTCTGGGTTAGATTTCCATTTACCAGCTTTTTGATATTGTCCGCTTGGACGTTTATTATTATTGGAAACAGGAGCAAGATTGACACCAGTGTCAATTACTTCAAGTAGCTCAATTGGAACTGTAACTAAGCCACCAAAGTTACCTGGTGATTTTTCTTGATAAAGATCAGCATGTGTAGCAGGTAGGTTGAGATGCCCTAAAGAACCGTATTGATTGTTAGGTGTGTGTAAACGACCCACACGTAAATTGTAGCCAGATTTTTCTGCACCCTCTAAGTGTGCTTTAGCTGAATCGCTTAGATTTTTATAACAATCTAAGGATTTGAAATCGGATTTAAGCTTTACTACGTCACCCTCTAAAAAACCAGCACCTTGTTTGTAGCGGTTATAGATAGTTTCATAGAGAGGGATAAACTTACTGTTCTTCATAAAATGTATATTATTACTTATGTTTTTATACTCTATTCCTAAGTAATTACATGCCATCGATCAGTTTTAACGGTCTACAAAAGGTAGTTACTACAAATAACTATACTTTTTCTGATGTTCATTTAGATTTTAACAATCCGATACAAAAAGATGTAGCTTTAGATTATGATGGTAGTGCTATAGTTAATTCGTTAATAAACCTGTTTAATACCATGCCTGGCCAGGATTTATTAAATCCAGAGTATGGATTAAATTTAGTTCAATTTGTTTTTCAACCAGCTACGGATACGACCGCTTACTTGATAGGTAAAACTATTATGGAGAACGTTACCGTTTTTGAACCAAGAGTAGCGGTTAAAAATATGGATATAAAAGTTAATACAGACGAGCAAACCTTTACTATTACATTAAGTATCGTAATCCCATCGTTAAACGCTCAAATTAATTTACCTGGTGTATTAACGAAAAATGGATTTTCTTTACTAACATAAAATGAATACAGCCTCTGATAATCAAAGTTTAAATATATCGCCAAACGAATACGTTGCGTTTGATGCACTATCGTTGAAGTCGTTTATTACTAATCGTTTGAATCAGAGCGGTATTTTTACTGATCAAAATTACGAAGGTTCTAATATTACTGCTATAAACAATATTATAGCTTATGCCTTCCACGTACTACTTTACTATCAAAATCAAACAGCTACAGAATCTTCATTTAGTGAAGCACAGCTTTATGAAAACATGAACAAGATCGTAAAGATCTTAAATTATGCCCCTGTTGGAGCGCAAACATCTACTTTATCGTTTTCAATTTCTGCTACTTCTGATTTAGCACCAGGCTACTACACAATACCTCGTTATACGTTTATAAGGGCTGGTAACAATTCATATTCTTTTAACCAAGACGTAACGTTCACTAAGACTATTACAGGTACTGAAAACTTGACAACTATAAGCAATCAATATCTTTTATATCAAGGTAGCTATATAGAGTACCCTCTTTACACTGCCCGTGGTGAAGCAAATGAAGCTGTGTATTTGGTTCCTGGTACTAACGTTATTGTTGATCATTTCAATATTGATGTTTATGTTAAAAACGTTTACACAGGTAAATGGACACAATGGAAGAAAACAGAAAGCCTATATTTACAAAATGCTACAGATACTGTTTATGAAGGGAGATTAAACAGCAATAAGAATTACGAATTTAAGTTCGGAGATAATATTAATGGTTTACAATTAAATGCAGGTGATGTAGTGGCTATATACTACTTACAATCTGCTGGCGCAAACGGTCAAGTTGGTACCGGAGCCATAACCGGTCAAAATGCTGCTGTTTATACAACTCAACAATTTTCAGTTGTACAGCCTGATGTTACAAGTAGCGATTTAGTACTGTTAGATGATGTAAACATATTAAATTTACAGTTTGATAATACAAACATATCAACAACATTTACAGACATAGAAAGTGTAGATAGTATACGTGCAAACGCTCCTGCTACATTTAGATCTCAGTATAGAGTAGTTACAACTGCTGATTACAAATCTTTTATTACTAATAACTTTGCAAACATTATTAATGATGTTGCGATTTTAAGCAATAATGATTATGTTAATAGTCATTTACAGTATCTTTACAATATAGGGTTAACCAACCCGGGTGTAGATTACAGAGTGCTATACAATCAAATGGCGTTTGCTGACGCAAGTAACTTTAATAATGTATACGTTTACGTGTTACCTAAAGCTACTACATTGTTAACTAACAATTATATAAACTATTTAACACCCGCTCAAAAACAATTAATCACATCTACTATTAAAGATAAAAAGACTCTTACATCTGAAGTAATTGTAATGGATCCGGTGTATTTAGCTGTAACAGTAGGTACAGGTATTGGTAATGAAGTTTCTACAAATGATATTGCAAATTCGAGCTTAGTAGTTACATTGCAAAGAGGTGCACAAACACCTCCAAGCGTAATACAAAGCAATATACAGGCTATATTTACAAATTATTTTAACCCAGCAAATTCAAAGTTAGGCGCTACTATTGATGTCACCTCTATTACTGGTGATATATTAGCACTACCAGATGTACAGTCTGTATCCACAGTAAATGATACGGAAACAGTTAATGGTGTTTCCTTTATAGTATACAATCCTTCTTACCCAGATAATGATATAAGCTTTACTTCTAAACCATTAACAGTATTACCATTTCAGGCAGTGTATTTGAGTGATATTACTGAATTACTTTCGCGTGTGGTAATACAACAACAAGCATCACAAAATGCCGCGATAGTAAACTTCTAATATGGCCCTAACACCTTTAAGTGCATTTTATGGAATAACGGTGAGTGGGCTTACAGCTGCCCCTCTTAGCGGCTTTACTTTAGCTACCCCGTTTACATGTGCACTATCTGCACAACCTGGTGTTACTCAAGCAGCAATTACTACGGATTATAATTTAATTTGGTGGTTTGGTGACGGCACATCCAGTACAGATTTTAATCCAACACATATATACAGTTGGCCAGGGGTTTACGAAGTTAAACTTGGTGTATTTAATAATGATACAACACCTATAGTGCGTCAGACGTATTCAGTGACAGTTACTGCTAATAACTTTATACAAGATAATTTAGTATGGGATTATAGTACGTGGCCAGATCTAAGCGGTACGCAATATAAATCTGGGGGATGTTTCCATGGTTATCAATCTTGTTATTCAGGCACTGTAGATCGTGGGCCTATACCCCTTACTGTAAATTATCAAACAAGCATATTAGATAATAGTACACTAAATTTTTCTTTTTATTCTGATAATTCCCTTTCTCAACCTTATACAGAAATACCTACAAGTCAGATATCTACTTTACGTCCAAGTTGGAGATTTACTTCAGCCTCTGCTACTAACTTAGCTGATGAAACTGTACTAACCAAATATAATCCAGTTAGTAGTGTACCGGTAATAATAGACTCTCAAGGACATCTTTCTTCTACAGGTACTTTAGTTGGGTTGTCTGGTACATTTGATATATTCTATGTAGATGATATTCCTTCGATGGTAACTAATGGAGTCACTCTATCTGCTCACCCAACTACATTATGGGTTACATTAGATACTTCAGATGTAGAAAACGTATTCGAATCTACACCTTCATATTCAAATTCTTTAGTTAGTTTATCGTCATACTACTACACACAAAGTTTTGTACCAGATCATTTAGACTTTACACTTAATGGTAGTTTACCATTTAATAATGTATACTGGCCTGGGGTAGAGAGTAGATTTGTTGTTTCAATTAACAGCCCTGTATTATCAACTACTTCATTCCTCTCAGACGTACCTTTATTAAACTACCCTATTACCCGTGGTCTTACTAATTTGTATGTACAGGCTTCAGCGTATTCAGGTGTACAAAACAACGTTATATTTAATATGAGTACTAACCCTGTAACAGGTACTCTTTCTAATGTAGGCTTTGTACGTCGGGATAGTTTAGGCAGAGACACAGGCGGTTATAGTATAAACACATTTACGCCTTACTTTACTGGTGGAGCTGTATTAAATGGTACATCTTCCATTATATATGTTAATGATTTAGTACCGAGTCTTTCGGCTGGTTATAACCCTACTCGAATACCAATACCGTCAATTACTATTAATGATAAAACAATTAACGGTGCAAGTAGCGTATTCAATTCTATAGACTTTAACTCAACATATTTCACTCGTAAGTTTGGCGGTGGTTTTGATTTTGGTGCACAGCTACAAACATATGCTCTACAGCCCACTATAGCTCAAAACACTAACCTATTTAAATACTTAACAGCAGCTGCAGGTACAAGTGCTACCAATGACGATACATATGGTGGTGTTGTATATGAAAAAATTAGTAATTTTGTTTCAAACATTTCCGATCCTTCTACAGCTAATGTTAATGCATTTTATTCTCTTGCACAATCCCTAAGCACTGCATTAGACAATTACAATTACGGATACAACATACCACCAGGTTTGAGTAGAGTGGTTGACTTATATTCTACACAACAGAGTGTGGTGTGGGGCGCTAACAATCAAGATGCACGTAACTTTTCTCTAAGCGGTGGGTTAGTAAACTTAGGCGGTATATTAACAGAGTATAACATTAGAAACACTACAGTGTCTGCAGGCCAGTTAATAGTGGCTAACGATTTATTTAATTCTCAGTATTTTGAGTTATTAGAAGTACCTAAAATTACTTCTTATGCTTCTATTACCGCTCGTGGGTTACAAAATTATTTTGCTCCAGCAAGTTCGTTAGCTTTCCCGCTAACAACATACCCACTAAGCGGGTTTTTCGGTTGGGGATTAAAAACACCCGTTCAATACAATTACCGGTTTTTTGTATATAATTCTACAGTTAATGGACAACAGGTAGAAGGTTTAGTGAATTGGTCTGATCCTTACACGACGCTTTCAGTACTGTCTGGTGCGAATCATGCAGATTGGGTAAAAGACGAAGGCATCTTAGAAAACATATTTAACTACTATATACATAAAGGATTGGGATTAATAAATTAATAATATGCCTGTTTTTAATACAATAAACACTTTAACAAATTCTACTACAGTATTAAGTGGTGGAGATTCTACTCAACCATATTCTTATCAAGATTGGTTAGCACGTAATAGTAGTGTTTCACCGAGTGATGCTTATAATCAATACAATGCTTATGTTACAGGGTGGTACGTTAATAAAGGTCTTTCTAATGCAGTGTCTGTCGACTTTGTTAAACAGTACTATGTAAACTTTTTAGAAACATTAGGTATTACCGCCCGCAATAAACAAGAAGAGTATTTTTTTAAAAATGTAGATACAGGCAACGATTTAAGTTTACAAGCAACTATAGTAGGTTATGCACGCAGGTTAAAAGATATTGCTGTATATCTTTCTAATAAACGCAATCATGTAGTTTATACTAAACTTAAAAGCAATTTAACGGGTACAAGTATTTCGTTAGAACGTATGTTTTATAACTACATACTAACAGCCTTTACACAAAAAACTACACCAGATGGTATTATAACAACCAGTTTTACTATTACCAGTCCGGATATTTTAAGCTCTTTACCTCAATTAAATAGTGTATCAAGTAATTTTAGAGTAGAGGTACAAGAACTATATGATACCTCGAATTACTTTGATAGAGACCCATCTGTATCGATAAATACTTATACTACAGTTACATCCGGTACTTCAGAAGCTCTTTATAATGCTGGTGTTTATAGTATTCCAGAAGAGTATTTGATTGCACAGGTTGTAGCTGCAGCTGCACAAGCAAATTCACTTTCAATGGCAACAACGCTACCAACATATTGGACTTTTATATCAGATGGTGTTACTACAACGTACACTTTAAACGGTATTACCTCTTCCCGTGCAAGTGACTATCAGGTCACTGTAGATGGTGTTACACAAACACCTGATAGTTCTTATACTATTAGTTTAACCAACCAAACAATTACATTCAGTGAACCACCCCCTGCAGGTAATACATTATTAATTGTAATACGTTACTAATATGTCTATAATTAAAGTTAACACAAATATGGTAAATCAAGCCGGGGGGCTTGGTACTTCTGGCTATAGCGGTATTTCTGGTTATAGTGGTAATGCTTCTGGTTATAGCGGTTATTCAGGCTATTCTGGTGCTAATGGTGCTTCAGGTTATTCCGGAGCAACTATATCAGGCTGGTCTGGTTATAGTGGTTACTCCGGTTCCGGTATTTCAGGTTATAGTGGTCAAGCAGGTGCAGCTGCCTCTTCTGGTTATTCCGGTTATAGTGGCTCTCAAGGTACAAGTGGTTACTCTGGTGCTTCAGGTTATTCTGGTATATCTGGATTTAGTGGTGCGATAGGCTCTTCTGGTTATAGTGGTATTTCTGGACGTTCTGGTTACAGTGGTATATCTGGTTATTCTGGTGTAAGTGGTTTTAGCGGTAGTGGTGTGTCAGGTTATTCCGGAGAAATTGGTTTATCTGGGTTTAGTGGTTATTCAGGTATAGGGGGTCGTAGTGGCCATAGCGGGTGGTCCGGTATTTCTGGTTGGTCAGGTTATTCTGGTTACTCAGGTACAAGCGGTTATAGTGGCTCGGGTATATCTGGATGGTCTGGTATAAGCGGTTTTTCAGGAGCAAGCGGCTTATCTGGTTTCTCTGGTATGTCAGGTGCGTCAGGTTATTCTGGTTTCTCTGGTACTTCTGGTTTTTCTGGTGCATCAGGTTTTAGCGGTTATTCAGGATCTGGTACTTCTGGTTTTTCTGGTATATCAGGTTTTAGTGGTACATCAGGTTTTAGCGGTATAAGCGGTTTTAGTGGTATTGGTACCTCTGGTTATTCTGGTTACTCTGGAACATCAGGCTTTAGTGGTACTTCGGGTTTTAGTGGTGTGTCAGGGTATTCGGGTACGTTAGGTATATCTGGTTATAGTGGTGTGTCAGGGTTTAGTGGTGTATCAGGTTATTCAGGTATATCTGGCACATCAGGTACAAGAGGCACAGTGTGGTATACAGGTAATACTAACCCGCTAAATACTATTCCAGGCCTGCAAGATATGGATATGTATTTCCAGAATGTAGATAATACAGTCTGGAAATACGGTGCTGGTACAGGTACTTGGTATCTTTTATCGAATATTACCGGTCAATCAGGTTTTAGTGGCGTTTCCGGCTTTAGCGGTACATCAGGTTGGTCCGGCTATAGTGGTATAGGTATATCAGGTTATTCTGGTGTTAGTGGTACATCTGGTTACAGTGGTTCTGGTATCTCTGGTTATTCTGGTTATTCCGGTATAAGCGGTGCAACAGGTGCTGCATCTGCTTCTGGTTATTCTGGTACGTCAGGTTACTCTGGTATCTCTGGTTATTCAGGTTCTGGTGTTTCTGGTGCTTCTGGTTATAGCGGTACAAGTGGTTTTTCAGGTACTTCCGGTTATAGCGGTCCTGCAGGTAATGCTTCTCCTGTACCTTATTTTAGAGGTAGTAAAACAACCGGTCAAGGCTTTACAGCAATCGGGCAAACATTAAAATTTAATTCAGCTGATACCGATCTTGGTTTAGGTGCTATTACACTCAATACATCAACCGGTGTTATTACTTTATCTGCTGGTTATACATATTCATTAAAAGCTCAAGTCCCTTCACTTTCTGCTTCCGGTGGTACCAGCCGACCAGGTTTCGGTTGGTACAATGTAACAGCTTCTACAGCTATAGGTAGTGTTGCTGATGTATACAGTGCTTCTGATGCAGCCGGTTTTGCAGCTTTTGGTGGTATAGCTCAAGCAACAATCACACCGGGTGTAAATACACAAGTTGCGTTGCAATTAACAAGCTTTAACGGTGGTACTATCGGAGTAAACTCTAATACAGACTTTACCGGTAATGATGATCCTTGGTTTGAAATAGAAGTGGCTGGTAAAGGTGGTGCAACAGGCACATCTGGTTATAGTGGTTACAGCGGTACATCTGGTTATTCAGGTTCGGGTATAAGTGGTTACTCTGGTTATTCAGGTACAGGTGTATCTGGTTATTCTGGCTATTCAGGCATTTCTGGTTATTCAGGCATTTCTGGTTATTCAGGTTACTCTGGTTATAGTGGTTACAGCGGTATATCTGGTTTTTCTGGTATAAGTGGTTACTCAGGTATCTCTGGTTATAGTGGCTATTCCGGTATTTCAGGTTATAGTGGTATAAGCGGTTATTCCGGTATTTCGGGTTATAGCGGTTACTCCGGCATCAGTGGTTACTCAGGTATCTCTGGTTGGTCTGGCTATTCAGGCATTTCTGGTTATTCAGGTTACTCTGGTAACAGTGGTTATAGCGGTATATCTGGTTTTTCTGGTATAAGTGGTTACTCAGGTATCTCTGGTATTTCAGGTTATAGCGGTACAAACTCAATACCTTCTAACAGTCAGTCAACAAGCTACACACTACAGCTTACCGATAACGGTAAATATATTAATATTACTACAGGTGGTGTTACTATACCAGCAAGTATATTCTCTGATGGTAATGTAATTACTATATATAATAATAGTGGTAGTAATCAAACTATTACTCAAGGCACATCTGTTACCTTAAGATGGGCAGGTACTTCAAGTACAGGTAATCGTACATTAGCACAATACGGTATATGTACAGTGCTATGTGTAGGTGGTAATACATTTGTGATATCTGGACCAGGTGTAACTTAATAAAAGAATGAGCGTAATACAGCCGTTTTTTATGTTTAGTCCGTCGCCAACACCGACGCCTACTCCAACAGTTACACCTACGCTCACTCCCACTCCAACACCAGTACCACCTACTCCTACTCCGACACCTACCATAACTCCTACCCCGACGGTTACACCTACGCTAACACCGGTACCACCAACTCCTACCCCGACACCAACGATTACACCAACACCAACTGTTACACCTACGTTAACACCAGTACCACCTACTCCAACTCCTACTCTAACAATTACACCAACACCAACAGTCACCCCTACCGTGACTCCAGTACCACCTACTCCAACTCCTACTCCAACAATTACACCAACACCAACAGTTACACCCACTATAACTCCTACCCCGACAGTTACACCAACAGTAACCCCCACTCGTACACCAACTCCTACCCCGACCCCCACTTTAACGCCTACACCTAATCCAACTGCAACTCCAACACCTACTCCTACACCATGCCCTGCTAACGGTACAGTATATGGTTCAGGTTGTGTGGGGCAGCAGTACTATGTAATATATAATAACGGTTCTTGTGGT
>Ga0208745_1000035_pt1 | contig 61627 bp, 52 predicted proteins | sample CryBogCBH23Jun09_FD_184622 | JGI IMG/M metagenome (GOLD analysis project Ga0208745, IMG submission 184622) | Freshwater microbial communities from Crystal Bog, Wisconsin, USA - CBH23Jun09 (SPAdes) | ecosystem: Environmental > Aquatic > Freshwater > Lake | place: Crystal Bog, Wisconsin, USA... | reverse complement strand
GTCGAAGCAGTCAGCTGAGGACTTGGAGCGCATCCAGCGGAGCCTGAACGGCCGGCCTCGCGAGACACTTCAATTCATGACACCATCGGAGAAGCTCGCCGAGCTCGTTGCGCTCACCGGTTGAATCCGCCAGGGGAAATCAGGCGCGAACGAGGCTCGCGAGGTCTTCAGAGGGTGCAGCATCTTGAGCGCTCACCGGTGCAGCCATCTGCTTAGCCACCGCCGGAGCGATGATCCCAATGCACCCGAAGCAGAAGACGAACCACCAGTTCCCCCACACGTGGGCCAGCGTCAATCCGTAGGTCACGCCCAAGGCGAGCAAGGTCCCGATCAGCACGAGGCGGTTCTGCACCACCGGTCGGTAGCTCTGCACGATGTTGGAGACTGATCCGGAGGGATTACCTCCGAGGGTGATGCCGATCGTCGCCGGCATGAGCGCAGCCAGGTGCCACGCCGTAGCCCAGCTGAAGAACTGTCCGAAGTCGTTGTGGGCCGTTGCCAAGTTGAAGAAGGTGTGCTGGATCGCCTGGAGGCCCACCCCGAGCGCCACGCCACCGAGGAGTGCACCTGAGACCGACCCGATGCCACCGACGACCGTTCCCATCACGAGGGCGAACGACAGCAAGATGTCGAACGACGACGACTGCGCAGAACCGAGGCTGATGCAGTACAAGACCCCACCGAGAGCAGCGATGCCGGAGGAGATGATGAAGGCGGACACCTTGAGCCCGAGCAGGTTCTGCCCGAGCGTGGCGGCCGCTGCAGGGCTGTCCTTCATCGCCACGAGCTTGCGACCGTAACTACTGCGGCGGAGGGCAATCATGCCGACTCCGAGCAAGCAGAAGATCACCGTGTTGGCGATGAGCTGCGCCTTGGGCGTGGCGAGCGACAGACCGAAGAGGTCGACCGGTGGCACGGTCATCGCCCCTTCCACGAAACCGAGTTGGACGTGGATGAGCGGCACGGTCACGACGCCGGTGAACGAGAGCAAGAAGTCGGACATGAAGATGCCGAAGGCCATCGTGGCCAGCGCGAGGTGCAGTCCACGAAGCCGCAGTGCCGGTAGGGCAACGAATCCGCCAATGATCGCCGTTCCAACAATGGCGAGCAAGATGCCCCAGGTGCTCGTCCGCTGGCTCAAGATGCTGCCGATGACGCCGTGGTGGTAGGCGATGATCGCTCCGATCCCGGCGAAGGAGATCGGTGCCAAGTTGATCTCGCCGGCGTAGCCGGTGAGCAGCGTGAGCGAGAGCGCCACGATCGAGAGCGCGAGCCCACCCGCGAGCGTCTCCGCGTCGGTTGCCGCCATGATCTGGCCGAGCAGTAGCACGAAGATCGCCAACGCTGCTGCAGCGATCCACGAGACCTTCATCGTCGGCACGTCGAAGCGCTCACGGAGGCGAGACAGCGTCGCGCCCCGCAGCCGGTCCTGGGGCAGGACCAACAGCACGACGAACAAGCTGATGACGGGAATCGAGACACCGAATGCGGGTGACCATGAACCCCAGGTCTGGGGCGCGTACCCATTGAAGTAGGAGATCTCAAGGCCGATCAAGATGCCACCGAAGATCGTGACCGGAATCGATCGCAGGCGACCGATCATCGCTGCCGTGATCGCAGAGCTGATGAGGAGGATGGTGAGCGACGTGGCATCAGTCGAGCCCTGCACTTGGGCGATCAAGATTCCGGCAATGGCAGCCATCGATCCACCGATGGCCCACGAGAGGGCGGCAATCCGGTCTGGAACGCCTCCGTTGAGTCGGACGAGATCAGGATTGTCGACAACGGCTCGCATCGCGATACCGAGACGAGCTCGCTTGAAGAGGAAGTTGAGCGCCACGCCGAGGACGACGGCGGTCGCAATGGCGAAGGCTTGGAAGTACTGGAAGTACACGTCTTGACCGCCGACGTGGATGGTCCACTCGCCGGTGTTCCCGAAGAAGAGGGGAATCGAGTACAGGTTGCCGTTGGATGGCCAGCCCCATTGGGCCAGTCCGAAGAGCGCCAGCATCACGGCAATGGAGACCACGATCTTGGTGACCTCAGAGGTCCCATGGAGCCGTTTCATGATGACGTAGTAGACGCCGACTTGGAAGAGTGGCGCCAAGAGGAACCCCACGGCAGTGAAGGCCACCCACGTCGGCCACATCCACACCTGGGTCATTTGGTAGAAGGCGAACGCCGACAACATGGCGAGTGCGCCATGGGCGAAGTTGAAGATCCCCGACGTCGTGTAGGTGAGCACGAGGCCCGATGCCGCGAGGGCGAACAAAACCCCCATCGTGATGCCACCAATGGAAAAGGCGAGGAAGTTGGCCACGGTTACTCCGTCGGTCTGAGAAGGGTGAAGTCAGTGTCGCGCAACGGCGGGCCCCGGTGGGTTACCACCGAGGCCCGCCACTGCTGCTTCGCCACGAGGTGGCGTTGCCCGGGAACTACTGGGGCTTGATTGCGCTGCTGCCCGAACCGACGTGGCGGTCATTCAGCGTGATGCCCGTTCCGCTGCCGTTCGGCAGGTAGGGAAGGAGGGCCGTCGTGTCCGCTTGGTACTTCGACGCACAGTCGAAGGAGCCGAGCTTGGTCGGGTAGGCCTGGACCCACTTCGTCCCCGTCAGCTTCATCAAGATGCCGCAGGAAGCGGGAAGGTTGGTCGCCGGGTTGGTCCCACCTTGGAGGCCGCCACCAGTCCACGCCTTCGAACCAGAGAAGTTCGACGGGTTGCCGAGGTAGTTGACGACGCACTGACGGGTCAGGTTGTTGCCACAGGACTTCGCTGCAGTCGCCCACAGGAGGAAGCTGGACGCTGCCTGCTCACCGATCTGGTTGTCGTTCGCCGCACCGCCGACGAGGGTCTCGAGCTGCTTCACCGCAGGAACGGCACTGGCAGCTTCGATGGGCTCGTAGGCAATCCGGGCGTACACGTTGTTGTAGTAGCCGTGCTTGTTGTTCTTGGCGAAGTTCGCGTCGTACGACGACGACTCGACGAGCACCAGCGGGTTGTACTGGTTGGCAGCGTTGTCAGCCAAGAAGTCGGTCAACGTCGCGTTGTAGGTCGCCGACCAGAAGACCACCTTCGCTCCTGCTGCCTTGATGGCGAGGGAAGCGTTGTTGATCGTGGAGGGAGCGGAGATGTTCGCGAGGAACGACACGTTCTGGTCGCATCCGAGCGAGTTGAAGTCCGAGGCGGTGGTCTTCTGACCAAATCCACCGGCACCCATGAACTTCCACCCAGCAGTGGTGAAGACGTACTCATTCTTCAAGTCCGAGGTCTTCGACGCTCCACCGGGGAGGTCGTCGGTGCGGAGTGCACAGGCGGCCTTGACCTGAGTCGGGAAGAGCTTGGCGAACTCGTAGCCAGACGAGGCCGGTGCGTAGTCCGCAGGGTTCGGCATGGACTGGTACATGTCCCAGGCGTTCTGGGTGTCGGTCGAGGCGGTGAAACCAGGAACCGCGACGAGGTTGGCGGCGAGGCGGTCAGCCTCACCAGCTGAGTCGAACGCCCAGCCCTCGCCAGCCAGCATGAAGTCACCGTTGGCGATGGCCTTGTCAACTGCGGACTTCGCATTGAAGATGGCGGCGTCCTGGTAGTCACCGGCGATCTTGCGACCGTTGATGCCACCTTGGTTGTTGCACCACGTGATGAGCGCGGACACAGCCTTGCCCATCTCGAAGTTGGTGTTGTTGTAGCCAGCGTCATCGCCGTAGCCCAACTTGATGGTCGACGCAGACACCCCCGTGTCTGGACTGCCACTCGGACTACCCCCGCCACACGGCGACGCGAGCGTCCCGAACTTCATCGCAGTGGCCGCCGACGCTCCCGTGGATGCCAGGGCGAACCCCGTGGCAGCCATGGAGAGCGACGCCGTCACAGCGACAGCCTTGATGCGTGTTGCACGCATAATCCCCCCTTGGTTTTCTCCTGCGTAGTGCAGTGCCCTTTTTCTAGCACCTCATCAGCACATTTTCGCCCGCGCGCCCATTTCTCTTCAGGGAGTTCACAGACCCTCGGGTCAGCCTTCTGGAACACTCCCCCGCCGACGCGACCTACCCCGGCGATCCCTCGCCGGGGTAGGTGACCAGAAGGCTGCGCGACGAGCGCACACCACAGGGAGCTACTGAGGCTTGATCGCCGAACCTCCCGATCCGACGTGGCGACCATTCAGGGTGATTCCGGTTCCCGTTCCATTCGGCAGGTACGGGAGCAGCGACGTCGTGTCGACGGGGATAGAGGTGGTGCAACTGAAGGTGCCGAGCTTGGACGGCGCAGCTTGGGTCCAGACCGTTCCCTTCAAGTGCAGCAGGAGCGAGCACTGCGACGGCAGGTTGGTCGCTGGATTCGCTGCACCTTGGAGGCCACCGCCGGTCCACGCGTTGGCACCGGCGAAGTTCGATGCGTTGCCGAGGTAGTTCACGATGCACTGGCGAGTGAGGTTGTTGCCACACGACTTCGCCGCAGTTGCCCACAGGAGGAAGCTCGACGTCGCCTGCTCTCCGAGGATGCTCGCCTTCGTCGCTCCCCCCACCAGCGTGACGTACTGCTTGACCGCTGGGACCGCGGACGCTGCTTCCAATGGCTCGAGTGCCATGCGGACGTAGACGTTGTTGGCGTAGCCCTTCTTGTTCCACTTGGCCAACGACGGGGCGTACACGCCGGACTCCGTCACGATGACGGGGTTGAAGTGGTTCGCTGCGTCGTCAGCGAGCAGGTCGGTGAAGGCAGCGTTCGGGATTGCCGACCAGAAGACCGCCTTCGCTCCAGCGCTCTTCAGCGCCAGCGACGCGTTGTTGATGGTCGTCGGAGCCGAGATCGGTGCGAGGAACGACACGTTCTGGTCGCACCCGAGCGTGGCGAAGTCCGCCGGAGCACTCTTCGCCCCTGCGCCTCCAGCACCCATGAAGGTCCAACCAGCCTTCGTGAAGGCGTACTCATCCTTGATGGTGGAGGTCTTCGCTGCCCCTCCGGGGAGGTCATCGATTCGGTAGGCACACGCGTGGCTCACGACGCTGGCCCCGAACAGGGTCTTCGCCAGCGCCGCACCACCCGCAGATGCCCAGTCCGCTGGGTTCGGCACCGCCTGGTACATCTCCCACGCGTTCTCGGTATCGGTCGAGGCGGTGAACGCCGGAACCGCGACGAGGTCAGCGGCGAGTCGGTCTGCTTCCCCCGAGGAGTCGAATGCCCATCCTTCACCGACGAGCATGAAGTCGCCGTTCGAGATGGCGTTGTCGACGGCTTGCTTGGCGTTGAAGATGGCTGCGTCTTGGTAGTCGCCTGCGATCTGGCGGCCGTTGATGCCACCTTGGGCGTTGCACCACGCAATCATGGCCTTCATGGCGATGCCGATCTCGGCGTTCGTGTTCTGGTAGCCAGCGTCGTCGCCGTAACCGATCTTGATCGTCGACGCGCTCACGCCTCGATCGGGGCTCCCGCTCGGCGTGCCCTTGCCACATGGCGACGCCAGCGTGCCGAACTTCGATGCTGTGGCAGCCGAGGCTGGTGCCGATGACGCCGTGAGCCCAATGGCTGCGGTCATGGTCAACGCCGATACCGCAATCGCCGTCGCTCGTCTCCGAATCATGGTGGTATTCCCCCTCCCGGCCCTCATGGGCTCGCCCGTGTTCTAACAGACGCTGCAACCCCGAGCCGAGCACGTCGACAATTGACGGGTGGATCGTTGAGTGCCACCATTCCTCCAACCGAGCATGCAGCCTCGGTGCCAGAGGGGGGAACCATGGCGATTCGGTACGCAGCGAAGACTCCGGAGCAGATGGAGGAGCGGCGCCAGAACAAGAAGTCGGTCGACGCGTGGTCGACGATGCTCGTCGCCAACTACGAAACCGATCCCGACATCATCGCTGCGATCCTGCCGCGACCCCTCGCTCCGAGCGAGCAACCGCTCGTCAAGGTCACCATTGCCTCGGTCGACATCCCCGGCTACGGATCCTTCGGTGCGGGGAGTTTCTCCGTGCAGTGCCGCCACAACGACACGGTTGGCTACTACTGCCTGGTCATGGTCATGACCACCGAGCAACCGGTGATCACCGGTCGAGAGACCTTCGGCGAACCGAAGAAGATCGGCCACGTCGACGTGACGATCGATGGAGATCAGGTCACCGCCACCATGGGCCGCATGGGCGTGACCTGGGTGGAGTTCAACGGGCGCACCACCGGCGATCTCCCCATCCCCCCGGTGTCGACGCGAACGGACTTCTACTTCAAGCCGTTCCCGTCACCCGATGGCGAGGGACTCGACGGCGATCCTGCCCTCGTCTACTGCACCCGAGAAGAGTCGACGCAGTGGGTGAAATCGTGCGAGGGCACCTTGACGCTCCGGGAGTCGAAGTTCGATCCGGTTGCCGACCTTCCCGTCCGCAAGCTCGTCGACGTCTCGGTGGGGATGCGCAACGCCATCCAGAAGGGCCGAATCGTGGAGTACGTGCCCCAAGACTGGATCATGCCCTACCTCCACCAGCGCTACGACGACTTCCCTGCTGCTGACGAGGCCTGACGCCGCTAGCGATCGACGACCACTGCTTCGAGGAAGGCTGCGATCCCGGCGGTCGTCGCAGTGCAGCGCGGCGAAGCCAGGATGTCGAAGGCGTGTTGGGCCAGGGGCAACTCGACGTACGCCAACGGCGCCGAGGCCACCTCGAGGAACCGATGGACGAATTGGCGCGCCACATCGACCGGCACCAAAGTGTCGTTACGCCCTTGGAGCACCAACATGGGCGGGGCGCCGGGGTGAATCCGATGCAGTGGTGACGCTGCTTCGAAGAGTGGTCGATCCTCGGCGAGCCGTCGCTTCATGACCTCGCGTTCTAAGAGACGGATGAGGAGGTCGCCGTGGCGACCAGAACTCGTCGGGTCGCCCGTCATCTCCAAGACGCCGTAGATCGACACCGCAGCAGCGAGGCTGGTGTCGGCACCTTCGAAGCCCGGTTGGAACGCAGCATCGTTCGCGGTCAAGGCGCAGAGCGTTGCGAGGTGCCCTCCCGCTGATCCGCCGGCCACGGCGATGCTCGATGGGTCGCCACCGAAGTCCGCAATGTGCTCCTTGATCCACGAGATAGCCCGCTTGCAGTCCACGACGTGGTCAGGCCAGGTGGCCTTGGGCGAGAGTCGGTAGTTGATGGCCACGCAGACCCAGCCACGACTCGCCATCTCGTTGAGCATGGGAATGGCTTGTTGGGACTTGTCGCCAATCACCCACGCCCCGCCGTGGATGTAGAGGAGCACCGGTCGAGGTTCCGGCACAGGTGTGCTCGCAACGTAGACATCGAGGCGGTGCCGACGGTGGCCATCGCCGACGTAGTCGAGGTCCTTCGTCATCTCCACGCCGGAGAGACGGAGTGGGACCGCCCGGAGGATCCGCCACCAGGTGCCGTAGATCGGACGCCGTGTCGCTCGGAGGTCAATGGCTCCGCCGCGAGCTGCCGCGAGCCCCGCTTCAACTGACCGCCACGAGCGGAACCCGCTGACCACGTGCACGGCGAGGAGACCGCAGGCGACCACGTTGGCCACGAGGCCCAGCCATGCGAGCACCCCGTGGACTCCAATGGCGACTGCCACACCGACGAACACGAGGTCGGCGGCCAGCAACTGCAGCGCGAGCTCGCTGGTCAGCCAACCAACGGTGAAGGTCACCGAGGACAACCAGTTCCACCGAAGTGGTCGCGTGGCAATGCCACTGGCGATGAGGACGCACGCCCCCACGATGACGAGTGCCAGATTCATCCCTTCAGTGTTCCACCAGCAGCCAGGTCGTCGAGCAGGGCAGCGAGGAGTGTGTCATCGGTCGGACCAGGGATGAAGAGGGAGAGACGATCGGCCAGTCCGCTGAACCGGTCCCGCAGTCGCCGTGCCGCCCCAGCTGGAGTGTCGACGACGGCAACAGCGTCGATCAGCGCATCGGGGACGAGGTCGGCCAGCGTGGACCAGCGACCGGCTCGCACTGCGTCACGGAGCGCTTCGTGGAGGCCGGAGAGTCCCTCGCCGGCGATCACCGCCGCGTAGGCAGGGGTGGAGCCGTAGAAGCCGAGGAGCGCAGCGACCGACTTCCGAGCAGCGAGGACCTCCTGGGGGGTGGCTCCAAGGCCGAGGATGACGCCGCAGACCAGTTCCAACGGCAGGTCGGCTCGTGCCGAATCCTCCCTCGCCGCCAACGCTGCTGGCAGGGTCACCTCGTGCAGGAGCCGTTGACTGTGGAAGGGCAGCACGCTCAACCCATCGGCAGTCGATCCCGCAACCGCCGCCATCTTGGGACCTTGCGCCCCGAGGATGATCTGGGGCACGCCGGTGGCGAGTGGCGGCGGTGTGAACATCGGCGGCATGTAGGAGTGGCGGTAGAAGGCACCGTCGACGTCGAGCGGGACGCCGTCCTGCCACGTTGCGAAGATCGCTCGGACCGCTCCGATGAGTTCTGCCATCCGATCCGCTGGCGACCCCCACTCCATGCCGAATCGTCGCTCGATGTGGGCCTTGATCTGGGGAGCGAGTCCGAGTCGGAATCGACCGTCGCTCAACCGAGCGAGGTCGAACGCACTGTGGGCGAGGTGCACGGGGTTTCGCGGGAAGGCGATGGCGGCATTGGTCATCACCGCAACAGGAGCCGAAGCCGCTGCGAGAACCAGCGGGAAGAACACGTCGTTCGGGCCCTCTGCGGTGTAGCACCCATGCGCTCCGAGACCCGCGAGCTCACGGGCCCGCTCGGCCACGCCTTCGAGGGGCACACCCATCAGCGAGCAATCGATCTCCATGGTTCAACCCTCGCGCAGAACGTGGCGAGCGTCGATTCCCACCGGTATCGTGCGTAGGAACGGGAACGAGACTGACCATGGACCGCACCGAAGCACCCCTCCACAAGCTCCGTCGAACGGTGGGCCTGTGGACCTTCGCTGCCGATCTCGTGCACCCTCGTGACGCTGGAGCACTCGCGGCGACGGTGGAGGCACTGGGCTACAGCGCTCTCTGGTTCCCAGAGGCAGTCGGACGAGAAGCGTTCACCAGCGCGATGCTGCTGCTCCAAGGCACCGAATCGTTGATCGTTGGTACCGGTATCGCCTCGATCTACGCTCGCGACCCGTTCTCGACGTCGTCTGCAGCTCGGACCCTCGCTGCGGTATCGAACAACCGATTCGTCTGCGGACTCGGCGTGAGCCACCAGCCCTCGGTCGAAGGGTTCCGTGGCCAAACCTACGGCCCCCCAGTCGCCTCGATGGAGGCCTACCTCGATGCGCTCGTGGCGCTCGTTCCAGGAAGCGCCGAACGACACGCCGAGGCTCCATTCCTCTTGGCCGCGCTCGGCCCGAAGATGCTGGAGTTAGCTGCCACCAAGACCTCCGGTGCCCTCCCCTACCTCGTGACTCCAGCGCACACCGCAGCGGCGCGGGCCACCCTTGGTGCCGACGCCTTCTTGGCCGTCGAGCAAGCGGTCGTGCTGTCGAAGGACCTCGACGAGGTGGCCGCTCGACGCCGGCAACACCTCTCCATCTACACCTCACTCCCGAACTACCAGAACAACTGGCGCCGCCTGGGATTCAGCGACGAGGACTTCGTGCCGGGTGGCAGCGACCGACTCGGCGAAGCCCTCGTCGCCCATGGTGACCTCGAGACCATCGATGCGCGAGTCCAAGCACACTTCGACGCCGGGGCGGATCACGTCTGCGTGCAGGTCCTCGGCGCTGAGCCATTCGGGCCACCACCACTCGACGACTGGACGGCGATTGCCGCGCTCACGGAGGTGCAGCGATGAAGCGACTGAAGATGTGGCTTAGAACCCTCACTCGGATTCGGGTCTCGAAGACGATCGAAGCGCCGAAGTCCGTCGTTTGGATGGAGCTCTCAGCGATCGACCGACACGTCATCTGGATGAAGGATGCGCTGCGGATCACCTTCGAGACCGACCAACGTCACGGCGTGGGGACGACGTTCCGCTGCCTCACTCGCGTCGGTCCGTTCCGAACGAACGACCGGATGGAGATCACCGACTGGGTGGAGGGCCGCCAGATCACCGTGCACCACAGCGGGCTCATCACCGGTGCCGGACGGTTCTCGCTCCGCGGCGAAATGGGGCTGCACTGCGTCGTTCGCTGGGAAGAGCGCCTGGAGTTCCCATGGTGGCTCGGTGGTCCACTCGTCGCTGCTGCGGCCAAGCCGATCTTGAAGAGCATCTGGACCCGAAACCTCGATCGCCTCGCGGAGCTCATCCAGCGGGGACTCGACACCGCCCGGGCGGAGGAGCTCGCTCCTTCAGAAGGTGAGCCATCGAACGGGTCGTGAGGGAGCCCCTCGCTTCAACCCTTCTTCTTCGATCCCTTCTTGGCGTCCTTCTTCTGCTTCTTCTTCGACTTCTTGCCCGTGTGCACGAGGAGCACGATCTGATTCGACTCCGCCCCCTGGCGAGCGACGAACGCTGTCGGCGCTCCCGAAGGCATTGCCGGTTCTTCGACCGAGTCGGCGACCGGCAGCGCTGAGGACTCGATGCTGGCCTCTGGCTCGACCACCTGTGGGGACGTTGCGATGGGCTCGGAGAGAATCGCCCAGGGATCCTCGACATCGGGCGGCGATTGCTCCCCCTCGACTCGCGCTGCAGCATCGGCGGCGACTTGACCCATGACGCTGTCGATCAGGGCTGCCGCCCTCGACGCGGTATCGGGCGGCGAGTCGTCGTGGGGTTGGCGTCGGATCCCAAAATCCGTAGCCGTAACTGCCGCTGGGGTCGGATGGACTGGCACGATGGGTACCGACGGAGCGGTATCTGCAGGTTGCACCGGGGTCCCCGCTCCATGACCTGCGGTGACGCCCGCCCAGGTCCGCAGGTCGACGATCGACGGCGAGTCGGCCGGCTGCCACGCCGTGCGCGCCGCCACCTCAGCAACCGCCTCGAGCACGCTCTGGTCGCGCTCGGTCTTGGTCAAGGCAACCAGGCGATCGGCGACGGGGGCGAGGTCGCGTTCTCTGAGGGCGAGGACCGCGGACCGACGAATTCGGGGATTGAGGTCGCCGAGGTCGCGCCGAATCCTCCGGAGCGATGATCCCGATTGCAGGTGCCACAAGATGAGCAAGATGATCGCGCCGACCAGGGCGACGCCTCCAGCGAGCAGGTACCGCACAGTCGTGGTCATCACCCTCCTCGATCCTCAAGAGATCCACAGCGGCGAAGGGTCACCCGAGCTCCTCGAGCGCTCCCGCGCCCCTTACACTACGACCATTGTTCGATGGAAGGGGCTTCGTGGAACCTGACTCCTCGGCCGCGCCGGTGACCTACGGGCCCGAAGCTGATGCGGTGATCGCAGAGCTCCGCAGCGAGCTGCGTGCCCTTCGCGCCTCCTACGACGACCTCCGCCGTGAGGTGGAGCGAAGGAATTTCGAGCGACCACCCCACTACTGAGCACCAGCAAATTCTCAGGGTTCGGCGAGTTCAGACCGGTAGGGTAGGAGCGTGGCACCCGCGCGAACATCTCGACTCCGCATCGCTGCCGTCCCTCCAACCTTCGTCCCCTACGCCGTCCTCACCGTCTACGCCACCGTGCTCCGACTGGTCCTCGACCACCTCCGCCCAGGGGCCGTGTACTTCCCCGATTCGTGGGACTACGTCGTCGTCCCTCAGGAGGGCTACGCCCCGAACGCGATGCACTCTCCTGTCGTGGGGTGGATCTGGCGGATGGGCACCTTCAACCACCTGACCGAAGCCCACGTGCTCATCCTCCAGGGCATCTTCGGCGTGGCCTCCACCCTGCTGCTGTACCGCCTCCTCAACCGGGTGCTCATGCCGCTCCTCGCGACGTGCATCGCCGCGGTGTTCTGCTCGATTCCCTCGGTGCTCTTCATCGAGCGCACGATGCTCACCGAGTCGACCGCCATGCTGGCCCTGCTCCTCGCTCTCGTCGCAACCGAACGGAGCGTGACGTGTCGAACCAAGCGCGCCGCCACCGTCTGGCTGCTCATCGCAACCTTCTTCTTCGGCGTCCAAGCCTCCGTGCGACCGGCGTTCCAAGTGTTCGCTGGCCTCGTCACCATCGCCGTGGTCGCCACGTTCATCTTCCGCCGTGGTGAAGGTCGGTACCTCCACCGACTGACTCGGGGACTCCCCTTAGCGATTGGCGCTGGGGCACTCGCGGCGCTCCCGCTCCTCCCCCTCGTGACCGCCTACGACGACGCGTACGGCACCTTGACGACCTCACCCGCCCAAGGAGCGGTGATGGCCTCACGGTTCGGGCCGCTCCTGTCCTGTGCGACACCGGCCACCGATACCGCACTGGCCAAGGCAGCCATCCACGAAGCCTGCCACGAGACGTTCACCGATCCCCCGGGTATCACCACCCGGATCATCTGGGACCCAGGTGCCATGAGTACGGCGCTCACGACGAGAACCGACTTCAAGAAGACCGCCGCAGAGCTCTCGAGCGCCGCAACCGATGCCATCGAGCACCATCCCGGCGCTGCGCTCTCCCAGGTGCTCCACGGCATGTCGTGGCAGCTCTTCCACGCCCCCTTCAACAGCTTGGACCAGTACTGGTCTGGCCGTGGCTGGACCAGCGGTGCTGCAGAGGCAGCCTTCCCCAACGCCACGACGTGGTTCGGTGCCCACGAGGGCCGCTACTCAACGTCCATTCCCTTGGGCGGCGTCGTGGCCCGAACCCTGCGCGTGCCCCAGGTGCTGCTCTACCTCGCAGCGGCCATTGGACTGATCAACCTCTTGAAGAATTTGGTCCGCAGGAAGTTCCGGCCAACCTTCGCGCAGCCATCGCTGTGGCTCCTCGGTTCCCTCTGCGTCGTCCTCATCGCGGCCAACGTGTTCACGGTGGCTGTCGGATCCCTTCCGGGATTCCGCTACTGGACCGTGCTCTTGCCCGCCATCATCTTCCTCGTGGCGCTCGGACTCCCAGCAGCGCTCAAGCGCCCGGTCGGTCAACCCCGAGGTCGCGCAGCAGTTCGCTGATCGCCTGGGCTGCAACCTCTGGGGCGCACTGCTTGGTGATCGCAGCACGCCCCTCGTCGGCGAGCTGCTGCCACAGCGCAGCGTCGTTGTAGAGCTCCACGATCGCCGCTGCGAAGGTTGTGGCGTCGTTGCCGATGAGGCAGTTCGTGCGGTCCTCCAAGTAGGTGCCTTCCGAGGCGATCTCGGTGCACACGAAGGGGACACCGTGCATTGCCGCCTCGCCCAGTTTGCCCTTGATGCCAGCACCGAACCGGAGCGGAGCGACCACCACGCGGGTCTGGTCGTAGATTGGCGCGAGGTCGTGGACCCATCCGACGATGTCGAGACCAGGTCGGGCTAGTTCCTCGATGGCCGAGGGCACGTTCGAGCCAACGATCGAGAGGGAGACCTCTGGGAGCGCAGCTCGAACGAGGGGGAGGATTTCCTCAGCGAACCAGATCACGGCGTCGCGGTTCGGGAGGTGGTTGAAGTTCCCAACGAACAACAAGCCTGAGCGATCGGCGAATCCTGGTCCACTCGACAGCGGACTGTGGATGTTCGAGACCACTCGAACGTCGACACCGGGAGCGTCGGTGGTGAGCAGTGCACGCTCGGCCGGGGTGACCACGATCGTGGCGTCAGCAGCACGCATCATGGCCAGTTCCTTGCGCCGGTACTCATCGGCAATGGCCATGATCTCGGGCCGCCCCTCGATCTCGGAGCGACGTGCCTCGCGGACGTAGTGCAGGTCGATCGTGTCGTAGATGATCTTGGCCTGCGGCGCCAACTTCGCGATGATCGACGCCGTGGTCGTCGCCTCATCCGGCCGTGACAACCACGCGAATCGAAGACTCGGCGCCAGTCGAGCGATCTCATCGGCGTAGTCGACGAGTCCGCTCAGCACTTCGACCCCTTGGGCCCGCAGCGCGGAGGTGTAGGGCTCGGTGAGCGCCATCGACATGGCCATGAACGAGACGGCGAATCCCATCTCTTGGAAGATGGCGATGATCCCGGCCATCCGAATCGAGCCTGAGTCTTGGTCCGTGAGCGGGACGTAGGAGTCGACGATCAAGATGCGCCCTGCAGCGCTGCGCCACGAAGCGCCGACCCAGGTGGAGGGGTGGGGGTCAGCCTGCTCGGCGAGGGCGTCTGCCCACTTGGCCACGAAGGCTGGCTTGTTGGTCGTCATGAGCGCGCGCTTCTTCGGCCCGTCGTCGGAGCCGTAGCTCCCACCTTCGAAGTGGTAGATCCTCGACGCGGGTTCGAACACCACGCGGTACCCCGCGGCGCGAGTGGCGAAGGCCAGGTCGGTGTCCTCGTAGTACGCCGGAGCGAACCGTTCGTCGAATCCACCAACGGCGTCCCAGACGCTTCGCCGGATGAGGAGGCAAGCGCCTGAGCAGTAGTCGACATCACGAGGCGTCTGGTACCACGAGCGATCGGCACGATCGCCCTTACCGAAGTTGTTCCCCGTGCCGTCGTTGAAGACGATGCCGCCGGCCTCTTGGAGGAGCCCGTTCGGGTAGAGGAGCATGGAGCCTACGAGACCGATGGCGGGATCCGACTCCATCCGTGCGACGAGGGCATCGAGCCACCCAGGTGCCACCGTGGTGTCGTTGTTGAGGAGGACCACCATCTCCTCAGTACTGGCGGCGACACCGTTGGCCACTGCCTTCAGGAATCCTTGATTCTGCTCATGCGTCACGACCTCGATGCCGACGACCTCTCGGAGGCGCGCAGCGGTGTCATCTGGTGAAGCGTCGTCGACCACGATGATTCGATGCGGTGTGTTGGATGGGTAGACGAGCAGTGAGCGGAGGCAGTGCTCGGTGAGGGCCCAGTTCCCGTACACCGGGATCACGATGGCGACCGATGGGCTGGGGGACGGCTCGAACACCAGGGGCAACTCGCTCGAGGTCACGGCCTCGACTTCTGGAGTTGGACCGAGCGGGGTGTCGACCTGGCGACGCCCACGCCGAGCGACCACGCGGAGCAGCCGGAGACCGAAGATCGCAACCTTCACCGCAGCCCGGTACCGACGAGATCCCGGGGGGACGAGCTTCATGGCGACCACGAAGGCCTTCACGGCGACGGTGTAACGCCACGACCCTGCGGGAACCATCCGTCGGAGGATCTTCGCCTGGCTCGACTGCGCGGATGCCAACTCACTGGCGATGCGTTCGGCGACGAAGCCACCCGAGGGATCGAGCGCCAACAGCTGCTGGAGCGAGCGGATGAAGAAGCCGACGCGCATCTTGAGCGTCATCGGGGCGTCGTGACCAGCCAATTGAGGTTCCTTGCGATCGATGGGAGGCGCGGCGGCGCCCCATCAATCTACCGGTGGAGACTGCTCCAACCTAGGAACGTGGAGCGAAGGTGGGGAGCTCGCCGGCAACCGCCCTCGCTCGGAGCGATGGGGCGGCGGCGTCCTTCGGGCTCAGCAGCGGCGTTCCAGAAATCGGCCAGGCAACGGCGAGATCTTCGTCGAATGGATCGATCTCGAACTCGACGTCCGGCCGGTACGGCGAAGACAACAGGTACGCCAGGGTCGCCGGTCCTCCGGGAACGCAGAATCCATGCGCGACGCCAGCAGGGAGGAGGACCGAATCTCCCCGGTCAGCGGCGAGGGGAACGAGTTCAACGGCTCCGTAGGTGGGTGATCCACTTCGGATGTCGCAGATCACGTCGACGAGCGAACCGCCGACGCAGGTCACGATCTTCGCCTGCCCCTCTGGAGCGAGGGAGTAGTGGAGCCCACGGACCACGTTCGTCGCCGACGATGAGAGGTTGGCCTGTGCGGCGACGAAGCCTCGCCACGATTCGGGGAGATCGTCGAGCTTGTGCCACTCACGGAAGAATCCTCGGTCATCCCCCCACACCGGGCTTGAGGTGACGAAGCAGTCGGCGATGCCGAGCGGTCGGACGTCCATCACGCCCCTTTGAGCGGGCGCCACCACGCCTCGTTGGCTCGGTACCACGCGACCGTGGACACCAGTCCTTCAGCGAAGGGGACCTTCGGTGCGTAGCCGAGTTCGGTGGCGATCTTCGTGCAGTCCACCGAGTAGCGCCGATCGTGGCCGAGGCGGTCAGCGACGCGGACGATCCGGTCTTCTCCGACGCCGCAGAGCTCGAGGATTCGGTGGGTCAGGTCCACGTTGGTCAACTCGGTGCCGCCGCCGATGTTGTAGATCTCCCCCGCCCGCCCGCCGGCGAGCACGAGGGCGATGCCCTGGCAGTGGTCGTCGACGTGGAGCCAGTCTCGAACGTTGAGGCCATCGCCGTAGAGCGGAACGGGGAGGCCGTCCACCAGGTTCGACACGAAGAGCGGGATGACCTTCTCTGGGTATTGCCGTGGTCCGTAGTTGTTGGAGCACCGCGTCACCGACACGTGCATGCCGAAGGTCGAGTGGTAGGCCAGAGCGGCGAGGTCGCTACCAGCCTTCGATGCCGAGTAGGGGGAGTTGGGCTCCAAGACGTGGTCCTCGCGCCATGAGCCCTCGTCGATGGAGCCGTAGACCTCATCGGTCGAGACGTGGACGAAGCGCTGCACGCCGGCACGACGAGCGGATTCGAGGAGTTGCTGCGTACCGAGCACGTTGGTCACGAAGAAGGGTGCTGCCCCCGCGATCGACCGATCGACGTGGCTCTCGGCGGCGAGGTGCACGACGGCATCGACGCCGTCCATGGCAGCGTCCATCGCTTCCGCATCGTTGATGGAGGCGTGAACGAACCGAACCCGAGGGTCGGGGAGGACGGCGCCCAAGTTCTCGAGCCGACCGGAGTAGGTCAAGGCGTCGACGAGGACGAAATCGTCGTAGCCGAGCGCGGGGCCTTGCTCCAGCATGACCTCGGCGAATCTCGAGCCAATGAAGCCAGCAACCCCAGTGATGAGCAGGCGCACGGGCGGTCCTCCAGCGTGTCGGCCAACGAGCAACGAGCCTCAAGACTACACTCGCCCTTCGTGAAGGGGATCGTGCTGGCCGGTGGAAGCGGGACCCGTCTCTACCCGGTGACGAAGGCCGTCAGCAAGCAACTGCTGCCCGTGTTCGACAAGCCAATGGTCTACTACCCGCTGTCCACCTTGATGCTGGCGGGAATCCGGGACATCCTCCTCATCACCACACCCCACGACCAAGCGGGCTTCCAACGCCTCCTCGGTGATGGGAGTCAAGCGGGCCTCAACCTCGAGTACATCGTCCAAGAGCGACCCGATGGACTCGCCCAAGCGCTCATCTTGGGAGAGGAGTTCCTCGATGGGGACACCTGCGCGCTGATCTTGGGCGACAACCTCTTCTACGGCGCGGGCCTCGGCCACCAGCTCGCCCAGCACCACGACATCGAAGGTGCGCTGATCTTCGCCTACCAAGTGAGCGACCCCTCCGCCTACGGCGTGGTGGAGTTCGCCGACGATGGCACCGTGCTCTCCATTGAAGAGAAGCCTGCGGTGCCCAAGTCCAACTTCGCGGTTCCCGGCATCTACTTCTACGACGCCCAGGCTCCAGGACTCGCGAGGCAGCTCACCCCTTCTGCTCGAGGCGAACTCGAGATCACGGCGCTCAACAACGCCTACCTCGAGCGCGGTCAGCTCCGCGTCGACGTGCTCCCCCGCTCAACCGCCTGGCTCGACACCGGCACCCACGAATCGCTCTACGAAGCAGGCGGACTCATCCGCACGCTGCAGCAGCGCCAAGGCCTCCGCATTGGTGACATCGAACAAATTGCGATCGACCAAGGATGGCGTTCGTAGCCCTCCCAGCCCAACGCGAGATCGAGAGAATTCCTCAGGTGCCGACGGAGGACCTCGAACGTTCTCCGATAGGTTGAAACCATGAGCAGTCGAGTGCGGAGAACGATGAGGACCGTGGTGCTCGTTGCAGCGCTGCTGGGCCTCCCTGCCACCAGTGGAGCATCGACCATCGGCTCGACGACTCCTGCGGTCGCCCATGCAGTCGCCATCGCTTCTCGGCAGAACCAGCTGACCGGTGCCGAGCAAGCATCGTTGCAACATGCAGCGAACGACCTGGCGCTCACGAACTACCCACACCGTGGGCTGGGTGCATCCCAGTGCCAAACCTATGGCGAGTGCGTGTACGGTGACCGATCGTCGAAGACCACCGTTGCGCTCTTCGGCGATTCGCACGCGGTGATGTGGCTCCCTGCACTGGATCCGTCCGCCAAGGAGTTGCACCTCCGACTGGTGGTCACCTGGCTCGGTGCGTGCCCAACCGCGGACATCGACCCGGTCCAACCTGCATTTGGCAACCCTGCCTACTGCGTTGGATTTCGCAAGCACGCCGACGCCCAGATCATCAAGAGCCACCCCGCGTTCATCCTCCTCGCCGAGAAGACCTCGCAGATCCCGAACGGCAACGCGGTGTTTCCATGGTTCCCACCCTCGGCGATTCGCAATGGCCTCATCACGACGATCCACGAGTTTCAGCGTGCAGGAATCGCCGTTGGCGTTCTCCAAGACACCCCGCTCTTCCCGAAGCCCGTTCCCTCCTGCTTGAGTCAGTACCCCCACGCAGTCTCACGCTGCTCGGTCTCAGCCAACAATGCAGCGTCGACGGCGCTCAGAGGTGCTGAGCGAGTTGCGGCGCAGATCACCGGCGCCGCGTACCTCACCACGAATCAGTGGCTCTGCACCGCGGTGTGCCCACCCGTCATCAATCACATCGTCGCCTACGCCGACAGCGACCACATCAGCTTCACCTACGCAGCCTCGCTGCAGGTTCCGATGACCGCAGAACTTCGGAGCGCGCTGGCGATCGCACGAATCCGCCGAGGTTAGGACCCCGGCACACCAACGCATGCCGTTCCACCGCAGATATCGGGGACGTAGCCCGTCGTCGCGAAGGTGTAGATCTGCCCCACGAGCCCCGGGGTACGACGACCGTATCCATGGGGGTCGCTGCCGTAGGCGTCACCTGCTGGTGGGAGGTCCACCGTCGGCGGGGTTGGCGTACCGTAGTCCCAGAGCTCGAGGAACGCCTGGTTCTTCTTCGTCTGGTCGGCCGCACTCAGCCCCCACTGCATGGTCACCGGCAGGTTCGTCTGGTTCGCACCGAGCGCGGTGGGATCGAAGGCAGGTTGGTGGTTCACCGCACCGATGGTCCGAGCGAAGGCTTCAGCGGAGACGTTGGCCACCTGGTGGTCGCCGTAGTTCTCGATGATGAACACCTGCTTGGCCACGTTGCCTGCGTAGGGGTGTGCGGTGAGGGACTCGGCGTAGCCGTCGTTCTCGCCCCGGTCCCAGAGCATCTGCGCGAGCTGGAGGCCGATCTGCTGATCGGTGGCGTTGGGGTAGGCCGGGTCGTAGAACGACTGGAACTCGCTCCAGTCCACCGAACGGTTGAGCAGGAGTCCCCCGTAGTTCTCTCCGGGGACGCCCAACGTCGCCCTCGTCCACTGGTTGGAGATCGCGGTGAGGGCGCCACCCATGATGCCGCCTTGGGAGTACCCCTGGTACTCACAGGCTCCCACGGTGAAGCGGACGTGACCGTCTTGCTGGAATGCGGGGTTGGTGGCGAAGCCGTGAGGCGAGTTGATGAGTCGGGCGAGGAATTGGAAGTTCACGAAGCCCTGCAGCATGTGGTCGACGTTGGCGTGGAAGTTCGACATGTTCCCGAGGGACGCGGCGACGAGCAGGGCGTCGTTGGCAGACATTCCCGTCCAGTCGGTCCCACAGCCCATCATGTTGGCGGCGACACCTTTCACGAAGGAGCTTCCCGCCACTTCGTCGGCGGAGCCGAGGAGGCCGTGCCCGTAGAGCGTGGGTTGGGCAGGCCCCGAATCGGCGATCGTCGTCGGCATGACGCAGATGAAGTTGGCCCAGAGTTGGTTCGACCACGTTCCCGTCGACGCTGAGTACGTGGACTTCTCGAGGAGGGGGAGGCCGTGCGCATCCAGGTTCATCGCCCCGCACTTGCCGGTGTTCGTCGATCCGTACTCACCGGTCAGGGTCGTAGGGCACTTCGTGAGGAACGTGGGCACCTGGAATGCCCCGGCGACCTGGAGTTCGGTTCCAACGACTTGGCTCGAGGAGATCCGGTACACGGGAGTCGTGGTGCCCACCAGCTTGAAGGCTTGGTCGCGCATCGTGAGCGCAGGGTCGGCGAGGTCGTAGCTGTGGAAGGACGTCGTCGAGGTTCCACCGGCCGAGATCACCGAGAAATCCCAAGCCGCGTAGAGGTGCGAGAGGTCGAAGTTCGCGAGGTCGTGCGTCGTCAACCACTTGAGGTGCGCACCTCTCGAGGAAGGGGTCATCGTGCCGGCGAGCGCTGCCTGCTCACCGGCGAGTTCAGGAATCGCCGTGCCGCTCGCATCCTTCAGGTTGCGCAAGAGGACGTCGATGCGGTCCCCCTCGCGGTAGTTGACCGCAGGGTGGATGAGGAGGAGCTGCGTGGTCGGGTCTGGGTCTTGTGCGTCGAGCTCAGCGAAGTACGGCACGCAGGTCTTCGTCGTCGTGTCGTAGAGCACGACTGGGGCCTCGGCGTTCGTCAAGGTTCCCGCCATGGTGCAACCCGAGAGACCGATAGTGGTGGAGGTCGCGATCTGGCTCTCGGGAATGGAGAGGTTCGGGATTTGGATCATGACGACCGACCCGGGCGAGAAACCGTCGTTCTCGTCTTGGTACTTCGGATCGATGTGGATCCCTGCCTTATTCATCGGCGTCGCCTTCGAGTTCACGTTGACGAGGACTCCCGTTGGCGTTGCTGCCGGCTTCGTGAACGCGTTGTTCGGCCACGGCAGCAGACAATCGTGACCAGACGGTGTCGTCACCAACGCGTCGCACATCGCTACCGAGGGCGACGGCATCGCCTGGCTGGTCGCCGATGCCGTCGGTGTGATCGCCGGTGCGGTCGTGAGCAACGTCGCCGCGAGTGCAACCGCGGGCAACGCAATACGTGGTCGGAACATGATCCCCCCTCATCGGCGACGAGTTCCCCCTCATCGCACTCGAGGGAACCCTACCCCTTCGCTCAAATTCGTGCAGGACTCCGACGTTCGTAGGCCATGGCGTAGACCCCAGCGGCGGTGCGCACCACACCAGTCGCCCGCCATCCGGCGGCGAGGACTGCGGCGTTGAGCGGACTCTCCAGCGCCACTGCGCCAGCGGTCGGAGACGGGTGGAAGTCTGACGGCGATGCCACTGAAGCGGTGGTGCCGATAACCCAGAGGGTCGTCACCGAGGGAGGCAGGCTCGACAGCGGAGGTGCGACGACTCCATGGCCTGTGGGGAGGTGCTCACTCAGGGTCCGGGGCCCTGTCAGGTCCACCCAAACTCCTTGGCGCGCACCCCGGGGATCGTTGCGGTTCACGTGAACGACTGATGGACCGATCCCTTCGTCGACGTAGGTGAAGGTGTTGGCCCGAGCAATGGCGATCGCTGTCGACGCATCACCGCTGAGGTGGAGGCTGGTGATCACCGCGCGCACATCCTGAGCGGGATACCACGCTCGATGGATCCATGCCGCCCCTCCGAAGGCCACGGCAGCGCACACCGCGACCACGACCGTCGACCGCTCCGAGAAGCCCACCTTCGCTCGGATCCTCCGCAAGCCATGGACGAGGAGGAGGCCGAGTCCGGGGAGCAAGATGAGCTCCGTTCGGCCAATCCCTAGCGGGATGAACCCGCAGATGCAGGCTGCGGTGCCGATGAGCACCCCGAAGAGCGGCGCGACGAGTTCAGGTGCCCCTCCTCGGAGACGGAGCGCACCGAGCACCGGCAACGAGCACCCCACCACCACGAATACGGCGATCAGCGCTTCTGCAGCGATCCAGCGCAGTGATCCTGGAGCGAGCACGGTCGGGAACGGATGCGGCGCTGGCATCGGCATGCCGAAGAACCCGTGCAGGGTCCCTCCAACGATGAGGAGAATGGCCGATGGCGCCTTCGCCGCATGGTGCACGAGGTCGATGAGGTGCTCGCCACTGACCCACTGCTGGTTGAGCTGCGGTGGCGTGTGGCGCTTCGACCACCACCCTTCACCGAGGAGGGCCACCGTGGTCACGGCGGTACCGATCGCCACCCGCTGGGCTGCCCTCCCGCTTCCACGGCTGAGGACGCAGAGGGCGATCCAGCCGCCGAGCACCACGGGGGCGAGCAGGAGCGAGACCAGGCACGAGGCGATCCCGACCACGGCGAGGAGTGCACGGTCTCGTGCGGCCCGCAGTCGACGGGCCCGCTCGACGAGGACGAGGACCACCATGGCGAGGAGGAGGTCGGCCGAGTACTCCTTCAAGCGCACGGAGCACTCAATGGCCTCAGGGCTCATGGCGACGAGCGCCACTAGGGCGATCCGAGCTCTCGGTCCGAAGCCGTAGGTCCGCCCCAGCCACCACGCGACGACGATCGACGCGACACCCGAAGCCAGCGGCAGGGTGAAGCGCACCCATGAACCGGCCGGCGTCGCGAGGAGCCACACCCGCTCCACCATGGCGAAACCTGGATCGGTTGGACTCATGGCCAAGGCGCTGCGCCATCCAACGTGCGCCACCATGGCGGGCCACGCATCGTCGTAGAAGAGTCCGTGGTCGGAAATCCCCGGAAGCCGCACGAGGAACCCGAACACGACGAGGGCGGCAACGATCGTTCGCTCTCGAGCGGTTGGTTGGAGGCGGGACGTCGTGGTGGTGATATCGGGAGCGTAGTGCTGGTCCAGCTTCTGGCTCAGAATTGGCACCCCTCCTACGGCTGGTCTACCCGCCGCTCAGGACGGCCTTGCGAGTGACTCGTCGCCACTCCGCAATGATGAAGTCACGCAGCACCTCTCCCTCTTCGCGTCCGCAGGAGATGTGGTCGACATCCAAGGAGAGATCGGTGAAGCGCTGCAGTCGGAGCACGTCGCCATCGGGAGAGAACTCCGGCAAGTAGGCCGAGAAACTGAACGCCAGGTGCTCGAGCTCAGCAGCTGCCCACGCGCAGGCTGGATCGCTCGCGGGCAGGTCGACGATGGTGAGCAACGTCCCGGCGAGCACCTGGGTCTCGAGGTCTTCAACGAGGCGAGCGATGAGGTCCTGGCCAATGGTCTCGACCCGAACCTCACCGACCTTCGACACTGCAGACGACGCTGAGGAGAACGTGCTCATGGCAATCGTCGGTGGATGGGGGTGGTGCGAGATCTCTCGACTGATTTCCAAGCGCTGAACAATGGTGCGCACGATGGCACCGTGGTGCTCGGGGATCGACACCGCTCGGTGCTCCACCGGGCCGGTCACGTTGTAGAGCGACAACAGGCTCTTGCGACCCTTCGTCTCGGTCGCCAGCCCCGTCATTGCGACGTTATCGTTCACCTCGCCGAGCACCAGTCCCACTTCCACCGCACCCCGGCGGAACGCGGTGACCTGAGAACCCACGTGGTTGGTGACGCAGTTGGCGTAGGTGCCGGGCGTACCGATCTGCTTGGCCACCTCGTTGCGGAACTCCGCCATCCGCTCGGCGAGGTGATGCCCCCGGTAGCGCGGGTCGACGATCATCCGCCCAGCTTCTGGGACCCGGTCGCCAGCTCGCTCGAAGACGAGGGCGCAGTGGCCGATGACCTCACCGTCGACCACGGCCACCACGGAGTGCATCCTCCCCGTATCGATCAACCGGCGGACGTGGCGGGCCTCGTACATCGCCGGGTCGAGGTAGGTGTAGCCGTAGCACCGGTAGATGCAACGAATGAGGCCGACGATGTCCTCGTGGCGAATGCTGCGAATCTCAATCCGCTCCGCCTCTTCATCGGTGGCGTCGGGAGCGTCGGGACCGAGGACTTCATCACCGATGATCTCCCGGTGGGCACCGAGGGAAACCTCTGCGCTGGCGTGGTTCCCCTGAACGCCGTTGAAGGCGATGTGCAGTTGATCGACGAAGCCCAGCCCGAGGAGCCGTCGTGACGGGAGGTGACGGCTCTCAAAGGGCGACATCGGGAGTCGCCGGTCGATGACGTCGACCCGAACAACCGAGCCATCGAAACCAACCTTCACCACCATGACATCTTCGCCGTTGACGACCTCACGAACCTTCGCCTCTCGGCAGAGCTCTTCGACCACAACCTGGAGGCGTGTGGCTCGTTCAGCAGAGAGCCCATTCCCCATGGCGCATCCTCGCACCGCAGCGCCCACAGCTTCGAGGGGAGCCGAAGCCGCCACCTCCATCGTCAATTCAACGTCCACGTGATCGCCCTCTCCGGTCAACGGCGAAAGGATAGTGATCGCCTCGGGTCCTCGGCGACCAGCGTCGACCGTGAACGAGCGAGAGGGCCTCCCTGTCGGGAGGCCCTCTCGAGTGGTGGCGGGGAGAGGATTTGAACCTCTGACCTTCGGGTTATGAGCCCGACGAGCTACCAGACTGCTCCACCCCGCGGTGCAAAGTCCATTGTACACGACCGAGGGGACTGCTCGATCACCGAACCGACGCTGCCCTAGTGCTTGGCCGATGCCACCTCGTTGGCAGCCCGAGCGATGAGGGCACCGACCTTGTTCATGTCCTCTTGGTAGACCGCGAGATTCCCAGCTCGGAGCGCAGCTTGGGCTTGGGCGAATTCCACGTTCGCCTGCGCGAGGAGGGATGCCACCGTGGCATGGGTCGTCCCACCTCCAGTGGTACCGCCGCCACCGCTGATCGGCACCGTAGAGCCAATGGCGTCGCTCACGGCTGCGCTCAAGGTGCTCTCGAAACCGATGTTGCCGTTCATGTCGGTCAAGATGTCCCGCAGCAACGGAATGTTGTTCGACGACGAGGTGACGTAGACCGGTCGGACGTAGAGCACGGAGTTCCCCACTGGAACCACGAGCAAGTTCGAGAGCACCACCGACGAACCACCCTTGTCGAGGAGCGACAACTGCTCAGAGGCCTTGGTGAAGCTCAACATGGCGTTCGATGCCTGCTGCGGACCGGGGACGCTCTGGTTTCGAGGCGTGGTGTAGCTGTAGATCTGTCCGTAGTTCGGCCCCGGATCAGAGTCCACCATGAGCAACGCCGTGAGGTTGTGCGACTGGTCGCCTTGCGACGACGGCACGAGGGCTTCGGTGCCGAGGAAGCGCTGCGTCGCTTGTGATGGCAGTGCCGTGACTTGGTAGAGCGGGGCCATGCGGTCGGCTTGACCCGAGAGTGCCACCGAGTTCGACTGGGTCACCGCCGAGTAGGCGCCGACTCCCGGGGTCGGGGACAGGTTCCATGCATCGCTCGCCGAGTAGAACCCTGACGGCGTCGTGATGTGGTACTTGCCGTACATCGCCGCCTGGAGTGCGAAGAGGTCGTTCGGATAGCGGACGTGGGCGAGGAGCTCACTCGGCATCGCCGAGGCGGGAGTGAACATCTCGGGGAACGCCGACTCGTAGACCTTGAGCAGCGGATCCGATGGGTCCCAGGCGTAGAAGGTCATCTTCCCTGAGTAGGCGTCCACCACGATCTTGACCGAGTCTCGCACGTAGTTGAACCCGCCCTGCAGGTTCGAACCTGAGGGGATCAGCACGTTGGCGTTGGCCGGATCCTCGGAGTACGGGTAGGTCGACGTCGTGGTGTAGCCATCGAGCATCCAGTCGACGTGCCCATCGACCGCCACGGCGTAGGGCTGGGAGTCAATCGTCAAGAACGGCGCTGCCTTCTGGGCCATCGCCACTGGGTTCCGCACGAAGAGCACTCGGGCCTTCGACGTGATCTGACCCGAGATGAGGAAGTTGGCATCCCAGAGGCGAATGGCGAATGCCGCCCGGCTGAGGAGCCCACCGACAGGAACGCCACCCGTTGAGGAGTAGTGGTTCTCCACGTTGGTGCCATTGCTCAGGGGGTAGTCCTGCTCGGCCTGCTTCGTGTTGGCCACCACGAAGCCCGACTGCCCGACGCCGAAGTAGATCCCGGGCTGGGTGATGGTGGGGTACCCAGGGAGGGAGGTCGACGGCACGTTGGAGACGCCGTAGACGGGGTAGCCGTCGGGGGTGACCTGGTTCGCCGCTGCGATCACCACGCCGGAGCCGTGGGTGTACTGGAGGTGGGCGTTCACCCATGTCTGGTTGACGAGATCTGTCGAGAGCTCTCGGGCACCGATGTCGACCGGGGTCATCTTGTTCTTCACGAAGTACCGATCGAAGCCAATCGATTGGAATTGGTAGAAGCTCCGGAGCGCTTGGTTGTTCTGGAAGGTCTGCAGGCTGACGCTGTCGCTCGGATCCCACAGTCGGATGTTGGCCAACGACTGCGCAGCGGTGGCGACGTCCTTCGACGACGGCGTGCCCGATCCGGCGATCTGCTGGACCTTGACCCCGTTCAACCCATACGCGGTCCGGGTGGCCTCGAGATTCCTCGCGATGTACGGGGCTTCTGCCTTGCCTTGGTCTGGAGTGACTCGGACGGCCTGCAGGATCGCTGGGTAGACGAGCCCAACAACGATGGCCACCACGAACCACATCGACACCGCAATCGCGGGCAGTACCCAACCTCGGCGACGAATGTTCACGAGCAAGATGACGGCGGCGGCCAGCGACACGAGGAAGAGCAGGTGGATGGCGGGGATACGCGCGTGGGCATCGGTGTAGGCGATGCCCTCGACGTAGCCGGTTTGGCGTGAGAGCAGAGTTCCTGGTTGGAGGTAGTACCCAACGGCCTTCGACAACGCGATCAGGGCGAGGAGAGTGGACAGGTGGACCTTGACCGGTCGCTGGATCCACCCGCCACTCGTACGCGGGCGAATCCCACCGTTCAGGTAGTAGTGCAGCAGGGTGATCAACGTAACGACCACCAAGGAGGTAATCCACCAGCTGAGCACGAACTCGTAGAACGGCAGGGTGAACAGGTAGTAGGAGAGGTCGCGGTGGAAGACGGGGTCGGCCATGCCAACCGACGCACCGTGGATGTACCCGAGCCACGTCGCCCACTGTCCCATCGTCGACGCCCCGGCGACCGCAGCGAAGATCACGGAGATCGCACCGAAGATCTGGGTGGAACGGTGGCGGAATCGCTCCTGCACGCTCTGAACGAATTCGGTGAAGTCGTCATCGGGGGCGGGGATCTCCAAACGACGCCCCACCGCATCGGACACCATCAGGTTCGAGAACATGAGGACGAAGAAGATCGCGCCGAAGATCAGCGTGAGTCCGGCCTTCACCCTGAAGAGCTCGGTCCAGACGCCACCGAATCCCGAGGCACTGAACCACATCTGATCGGTCCAGATCGACGCCAGCGTCTTGAGCGAGGCCAACACGACGACGAGCACCACCCCGGCGATGACGAGCCACCCACGCCCTCCAAGGCGTGAACGAGTGGGAGGAGAGGCTGCAGTTGAGGTGTCAGTCACGCCCTGAGCCTACGGCGATTCAGGGCAGCGAACTACGACAGCGCGATCGAGCAGCGACACCCAGCGTGCACCGGCGGGTGCCGGTGCCCAGAGGGGAAGTCGCTGCCGGCACGAACCGCACCAGCGTCAGCATTCGCCGCGCAGCTCGTGCACTCGGTGCACGATGCTCCGAGGGTCCAGCGCACTGCCGTAGCCGACGTCGCTCCGGCGTACTGCCCCGTGGCGAAGGCGCTCAGGGCGACGTCGCCCACGAGGCCGTCGATGCGCGCCCCACGCCACTCCCGAAATGCCGCGCCGATGTGCTCGGCCGTCAAGTCGTCTCCAGCGTCGGCCAAGCGGCGGCGGAGCAGGGTCACCACGGTGTTGGCCATCTGGGCAGCGAGTCGATCGACGCTGGCGTAGTCGACGGGACCCTTGGCTCCGGTGACCTGCGACCCCGCAGCAGCTGCGCCACGGAGCACCTCGCTCGCAGCATCGAGGTAGCGCTGCCGCTGCTCACCATCGTCGCCAATGACGTCCGCGACGGAGAGTCCGCCGACGCGCAGCCGTTCGAGCATCGCATTCTGGTCATCTTGCAGTGCTCGCTTCACTCGACGAGAGAGCGCTTGCGTGGAGGCTGCGAGCGCGACGTCATCTTCAGCGCTCGCTGCAACTGCGGGCTGCTCCATCGTGGGCGGTTCGTCCGCTGCTGGGACGACCGGCTCACTCGGCACCGATTCGCGTGCAACTGGGGTCGGTGGATCTCCTGCATCGATCGAGTCATCATCGTCGGCCTGGTCGTCGGCCTGGTCGTCGGCCTGGTCGTCGTCCTGGTCGTCGTCCTCGGTCACCGAAGCGCGAATCTTGGCGAACAGCTCGTCGACGAGTGGGCTGGCGGGATCGACGTCACCAGCGAGCGCAGCGACGTCCTCGTCGCTCAAGCCTTCGAGCGTAGGTTGCTGACGTGAGACCTCCATGGCGGCGAGGCGGGCATCTTCATCGGAGTGCGCCAACTCATCGGTGATGCGATCAACGGCACTGCGAACCCCGAGGATCGCCGTGGCGAGCTCATCACGCGCCGCACGGAGTTGCTCGATTTGGACGTGCATCCGTCGCCGCCGACGGTCCATGTCCTCGAGCACTCGCCGACGAGCCTCTTGGGCTTGCTCCACCATCGCTCGTCCTTGGTCCCGAGCGTGCGCGATCAAAGTCTCCCCATCGGTGCGCGCCGATTCGAGGAGCGCTGCTGCCTGCTCACGAGATTCAGTTTCGAGGGTGGTGGCTTGGAGTTCCACCTCCGCAATTCGATTGCCGACCTGGGTCTCGGCGGCAACTTGCACGTCGGCGGCGGCCTCTTGAGCGCTCCGGAGAACCGACGCTGCCTGCTGCTCGGCTCGCTCGGTGATCCGCGCCGCTTCTTCATGCGCATCACGGAGCACCTGCGCGCTCGACTGACCGAGTGCCGACAGGAGCGTGGCTTCGTCGAGGACGGGGTGTGCGGCACGGTGCTCTGCCTCGGCAATTTGCCGGCGGAGATCCATCTCTCTGCCTTCCACCGCCTGCAGCTCTCGGGCGACGAGTTCGAGGAACGACCGGACCTCTGTCGGGTCGAAACCCCGCTTGACCGTACCGAACGAATGACGGATGACGTCAGCCGCACTGATGCGAGAGGAGGAGATCGTTGCCCGTTCGTCAGTCATGGCCACAGCCTAGAAGCAGCACAGCCGAAAAACCGGCGATGGACTCGACGCTCACCTCGCCTCGAGGACGCGCACAGCCTCGTCGAGGCTCGTCACACCGATCACCGTCACACCGTGCGGATGATCCGACATCACTGCAGCGAGTTCCACCCTCGGCACGAAGAAGATCGTGGCCCGCGACCGCTCGACCGCGGTCAGTTTGGCGCTGAGCCCACCAACTGGGCCTACCGCTCCCGTCGCTGCGAGGGCGCCGCTCGCAACGACGAATCGCCCTCGAGAGAGCGACCCGCGGAGTTCGCGGTCGATGATGGCGAGACCTTGAGCCAGCCCCGCTGACGGTCCTCCGATCGCTCCCCGAACGATGGTGACCCGTCCAGGGAGGCCACGGTGGAAGCGACGACGCAGTTCACGATCTGCGGCACTGATGGCGTCGAGGACCGATTGATCCATGAGGTGACGATCTTCACGCTGGTAGGTCGCCAGGTTCTCCCCGCCGGAGAGGCCGAGGTCCGTGGCGGAGAGGAGCGTCGCGTTGCCGAACAGCCGATCGAGGAAGACCCCGAGGTTCGTGAGTTGCGAGAGGCGAACATCGACCATGGCAACCCCTGGTGTTGCCAAGGCAGGGGCTGCGCCAACACCCCGGAGTTGCGGATCAACTCGGAGCACCGATCCTGGGGTGATGGCGTAGGTCGACGAGGTGGTCATGGCGGCAACGGCGACCGCGACACCGAGCAGCAGTGCGATGACCAGTCCGACGGTGAAGCGAGTGCGCGCTCCGTGGCGCACGGCGGCGATACTGGGACTCGTGGCTCCGCGCACCTCGACGACTCCTCCTCTACCGCAGACGCACGCGAAGCCTAGGAGCCGCGCTGCGGTGATCGCCGCCGGGTTCAGCGGGGATGTCGCAGTTGCGAAGGGTGCGCTCGAGAGCCGTCGACCTGATCTCCGAATCGCCGGCCTCGGCGCACTCGAGCGCTGTGGAGCGCTCACCGTCGACCAACTCTGCGCCGCCATGGGGGACTCCGACCACAACGTTCGACGGCGGGCGATGGAACTCGGGGCGACCGCTCGAGGTCGCGGCACCAAGTCCACCCTCATCACCGCAGCGATTTCTGGACTGGGCGACGACGAGCCACTGGTGGTTGACGCTGCGTGCTGGCTCCTCGGGGAGCATCGTGCCCGCGCTGCAGTTCCCGCGCTCATCGCCACCAGTGCCAACCACGACGACGCTCGCTGTCGCGAAGCTGCGGTTGCCGCACTCGGAGCAATTGGGGACCCAGCGGGACTCGATGCCATCCTGTCCCGACTCGACGACCGACCACAGATCCGTCGCCGGGTGGTCGTCGCGCTCTCGAGCTTCAGTGGCCCGAACGTCGATGCCGCGCTGGAGCGCTGCGCAGTGGACCACGACTGGCAGGTTCGTCAAGCGGTTGAACTCCTCGGCCGCTGAGTCAGACCTTCTGCAGGATTTCCGACATCCTGCCCTTCAACGCGAAGCACCGCAGCAGTCCGCTGACGACGACTGAAGAGGGATCCTGATGTTCGTGCACCGGCACATCGGTGGACTGCGAGAGTCGCTCGGGGAAGCCCCGGAGCTGCGAACCGCCACCGATGAGGTGAATCCCTTGGAAGATGATGTCCTGGCTCATCTCCGGCGGCGCTTTGCTCAGGCACTGCACGGTCGCATCGGTGATCTGGCGGATGAGCTCGTCGATGCAGGCCTGGAGTTCGGCCGTCCCGAGGACGACCTGTTCAGGCTCTCCCGTTGCCGCCGAACGGCCGAGCAAGGCGTAGGAGCGATCGGTAGTGGGCACGGTGGCCGAGGCCACCTGCTCCTTGACCTCGTTGACGAGGTGGTGGGGAACGACCACGCCGTAGGTGGATCGGATGTGCGCGGCGATCGCGTCATCGAGGTTGCGGCCGCCAATCCGAAGGCCACGGATGCCCACGATGCCCCCGAGGCTCAACACCGCCATCTCGCTCTTGCCACCCCCGAAATCGCACACCATGGAGCCCACGGGCTGGTCGAGCGGGAGCTCTAACTCGAGCGCCGCAGCGAGGGGTTGGGTCACGAGGCGAACCGACGTCGCCCCCGCCTCAACGGCAGCCTTCCCGAGCGCTCGACGCTCGATGGCCGTTGCCGTTCCAGGGACCGACAAGATGACCTTGGGCCGACCGAATCGCCCGCCGCCACCGACGCGGTAGAGGTAGCGGAACATCCGAACGGCGACGTCGTAGTCGGCGAGGGCACCTTCGACGATTGGCGCAGCGGCTCGAGTTGGCTTGGTCGTCGAGCCGATCATCTGCTGCGCGTTGGTACCAATGGCAACGACGGCACGGGTTCTCCCGTCGATCGCGACCACCGTTGGCTGGTCGACGATGAGCCCGTTCTCTCGGCTCGCCATCCGACATCTGGTCGTTCCGAGATCAATTGCCAACTCTTGGGCCACGGTTCCATCGTAGGGCGAAGCCGCCCGACGAGACGGTGGGTGGGTGGAAGAAATACGCTGGTGCTCTTGCCGAACGATGGGTTTCCCGACGACGACCTCCCTGAGGAGGACGACGGAGCAATGGAGCTCGGAGGAGAACGCACCGACGATCAGCATCGTGGAGGGCCGGGACCCACGCACGAGCGGACGTGGGTCCACCCTTCGGAGTTTCGTCGCTTCGTCGATCTGCGCGCCCCGAATCGAGCCCCGCAGCTCACCGCTGGCGATCAGACCCGACGCGCCGCGATCACCGCAGCGGCCATGGCCTTCCTCATCACCGGGCTGATGCTGCTCAACCTGCATCCCGTTCCCGCCACGACGACCACGTCGACGACGGCACCAGTCGTCGCGCAGCTCGACGTCACGGTGGTGAGCGTCGACGTCCCGACGGCGTCCACGACCACGACGACCTCGGGGCAACCAATGCTGCTCCAAGAAGCCTCCGTCGACAACGAAGGAGCCATGGTGACCGCAGTCCTCCCCCACTCTCCCGCCACTGCGGTCCTCCACCGAGGTGACGTGATCACCACGTGCAACACGATGCCGGTGCACACCGCCAGCGACCTGAATTCCTGCGCGGCGAGCGCAGGGGCTGATCACACCCTGTGCCTCACCCTCGCCCGTCACGGAGCGCAGGTGACGACCAACGTGGTTCTTACCCAGAAACCGTAAGGTGAGGGACATGACTGGACCGAGCGACGACGGAGCCTTGCCTGGGATGTTCGGAGATCTCTTCCGAATGCTCGGGAGCCAGAACCCAGCGCAGATGTGGAGCGAGTCCGCCCGGGCCCTCGCCGTCAACGTCGCCACCGCTGGCGTCAGCGAGGGCAGCGTGGACCCCGTCGAGCGCATAGCGCTCGACGGCCTGTGCGACGTCGCCGTCATGCGCGTCGACGCGGTCACCGACGGCCTGCTCGCTGGAACATCCCATCGGCTGGTGGCGGTCAGTCGGAGTGAGTTCGCCCTCGCAACTCTCACCGCGTGGACCCCACGCATTGAAGCCATGGTGGCCGCCCGACCACCGCAGGTGCTCCCCTCGCTGAGCGATGACCAGCCAGTTGAGATGGAGGCCATCATCAATCAGATGCTGACGGCGGTTGGGCCCATCCTCCTCGGCATGCAGGCAGGATCGGCAGCCGGTCATCTCGCACGCGAGGCGCTCGGGCTCCACCACCTCGCCCTCCCGTCAGCCCCGACCGATGCCATCACCGTCGTTCCGAGCAACGTGATCACCTTCGCCGCCGATTGGTCGCTCGACGCCGATGCCGCTCGACTCTGCGCGCTCGTCCGGGAGCGGATCGCTGCACAGCTGTTCGCTGTTCCCCACATCGCCGAACGGCTCGATGCCTTGCTGCAGGATGCCAGCACCGAGGCTGGAGCGGCCCTGACCAACCTCTTCAGCGAGCTCCAGGGTGGTTCGTTCGACATGGCGGCCATGCTGGCTGACCCTGAGCACATGCTCGAATCACTCGCCACGCCGAAGCAGCGATGGGTGGCGAGCCAACTCTCCGCGCTCGTGACTGCGCTCGAGGCAGTCGTCGAGCGTTTCACCTTGGCCGCGCTCGAGGGTCTGCTCGGAAGCGGTGCCACCGTGCTCGAGGCCTATCGGCGAGCCGCCACCACCTACGGGCAAGGCGGGGAAGGCGCCGCCGCGCTCTTCGGCCTCGATCGATCGATCGGACAGATCGATCGCGGGCAGAAGTTCGTTCGGGGCGTTGAGGAACGTGCAGGACTCGACGGCCTGCTCAACCTCATTCGGCGAACCGATGGGCTGCCCACTCCTGCAGAGCTCGATGCGCCCGGCCTGTGGCTCGAGCGCTTGGAGCTCTCAGCGCCCTAGGCCTGGTCACCCTCGTCGAAGCCGAGGTCCCATTCGAGGGCGAGGTGCTCACGCTCCGCGTCACGCACCACGCGCTCGCGGTTGCGTCGGAACTGGGGGTCGTGCGGAGGGAGCAGCACCAGGCGTGCGTTGACCCGGTCGCGGAAGGCGTCGATGACCGCGGGGTCGCCTGCGTCGGACTGGATGTCCCAGTGCGGGGCCACCGGGCCGAGGTACACGATGCGGACGTGGCCGATGGGCTCAATCACTTCAGGCTCAGTTGCTACTGACTGCTCTGCCACGGCGACCTCCTAGTGCTGCACGGCGTAGTTCGCCATCCTACAAGGAAGTGGCTGGGCGGAGTCCCCGATTCTCTGCGAGACTGTTCGCACGTCCGTCACACGCCGTTTACGGACCGCCGCGAGACTGAGCGGTGACGATACTCAGAATGCTCACAGCATTCTCTATTGACTCGCTAGAGAACTAGGCGCACGGTGGAGTGGACGAGAGGGGGTCCCAAATGGACACGACATGGATGAGCGGAGGCAAGTGCCGGGAAGTCGACCCGGAGCTGTTCTTCCCGAGCGATGGCGTTGGTGTGATCAAGGCTCGCAAGGTCTGCGCCCAGTGCCCCGTTCAGGCCCAGTGCCTCGAGTACGCCCTCGACAACCAAATCGAGCACGGCGTCTGGGGCGGTGCCTCCGAGCGTGAGCGCCGTCGCCTGCTTCGGACTCGCCGGGGGTCGTCCGTTCAGGTGAACTAACGCTTCGCAGCTCAGTGCTGCGGACCTGCCGAAAGGGCGGAGGGTGTGTCGGAAGCGACCACCCTCCGCCCTCGTCGCGTGGAACACTTCGGTGATGCTGCAGAGTGCGATCAACGTGAGCGAGGGTCGAGATGGCAACCTGATTTCGACGTTGGTCGCCGCCGGAGGGGCGAGTGTCGTGGACTGCCACAGCGACCCCTTCCACCACCGCAGCGTCCTCACCCTCCTCGGCGAGGCAGACGTCGTGGTCGCCGGTGCCCTCGGGATCGTGGCCGCAGCACGCCACTCCTTGAGCCTCGCAGCCCATGAAGGCGTCCACCCTCGCTTCGGTGTCGTCGACGTCGTGCCCTTCACGCCGTTCCTGCCCTATCGACGACCAGCCACGCCCGTCGACTTCACCGAGGCATCAGCGGCGGCAGTCGCCTTCGTGCGCGCCGCAGGTGCCACTGGGCAAGCAACCGCCACCTACGGCATCGGCGGCTCCTTCGCCACGTTGCCCGAGCTCCGGCGTCATCTCCGCACTGCCCCGGCACTCGACGTGGACGCCGGGGTGATCAGCGTCGGCGTGCGCGACGTCCTCATCGCCTACAACGTGGTGGTGACCGGTCTCGACCAGGGGGCGCTCGCTGGAGTCGCCAGTGCGGTTCGATCCGCCGAACTCCGCACGCTCCCCCTCACCCTCGGCGACGGAGCAGACGCGGTCCTCCAGGTGAGCTGCAACGTGGTCGCCCCATTCGCCATCACCCTCGATGCCGTCGTCGACCGAGTGGCTGCAGCGCTCCCGAATGGAGCCAGCGTGGTCCAGGGCGAACTCGTGGGCCTCATGCCAGCCTGGGCGCTCACCGCACTCCCCCCGGAGCGGTGGCACGAGCTCGGCGTGTCGGCGTCGTCAACGCTCGAGGCGCACCTCGAGCGTGTGGCGTTGCTAGGAGGCGCTCACCGCGATGGTGCGACGCTCGACGGCACGGGCACGGCGTAGGCGGCGGCGCTCCCGCTCGCTCATTCCGCCCCAGATACCGAACTTCTCGCCGCTGGCGAGGGCGTACTCGAGGCAGTCGTTCTGCACGACGCAACCACGGCACACTTCCTTGGCTTCCTTCGTGGAGGCGCCCCGCTCAGGAAAGAAGAGGTCTGGGTCAACGCCCATGCAGTTGGCCTGGGTCTGCCAGCCTTGGTCTTGTCGTCCGCTCAGTACCACGCTTACGTCCATGAGTTCCCCCCGGGTCTCAGCGCCACCTCGATGTGGCACTGATGTAATTACAACGGTGTCATTGTCCCCTATCTCCATCAATCTGGCAAATGGAACGCGGGAACTGGGGGTGGACGGGTCTTATCCCGCAGGCCGGAGCAAGCGTCGCTGCTTCAAGAAATCGACCAAGGCGTAGCCGCCAATCTGGTCATTGGTGGTGTAGAAGGTGCGGCCTTTATTCACCCGGGAGATCTGCTCCACGAACGGATACTCCGTCCGGTCGAGGTCGAGGGCGAAGGTGTTGATGGTGATCCCCGCTCGCGTGCACCGCAGCACCTCGCCCATCGTTAGGTACTGGGTGTAGGGGAGCGGTGGGTAGTTGAAGTAGGGCAGGCCGCTCGTCGGGTCGATGTGGGACGTGGGCTCACCGTCGGTGATCACGATGATCTGCTTGGTCCCCCGCTCCTTAGCCAGCAGCTTCCGGCTGAGCATCAAGGCGTGCTGGAGGTTCGTGCCGTACTGATTGTCGTCTAAGGCCAAGGTGGCCACGTCTTCGGGTTTCAGCTCGTAGGCGAGGAGGGAGAAGCCCACGATGGCGAAGTAGTCGCGCGGGAACTTCATCGCCACCAATTGGCTGAGCGCCATCGCCAGGCGCTTCGCAGGGACGAAGTTCCCCCGCATCCCCATCGAGAGTGAGAGGTCGAGGCAGAGCACCGTGGCCGACCGAGTGAGCGCTTCGTTCTCCACCACTTCGAAGTCATCGGGTGAGAGGCGAACGGGGGTCCCGCGCCCCGATCGGCGCACCGCGTTGTGGACGGTCGCCGACAGATCCAAGTTCATGGGATCACCGAACTCGTAGGGCTTGGTGGTCTCCTCACGATCGTGGCCGGTGCCGATGAGCGTGGACTGGTGGTCCCCGAGGTCTCCGCCGCGGATCTGGTCGAAGAGATCGGCCAAGGCTTGGCGGCCGAGGGCGCGGATCCCTTGGGCCGTGAGTTCCAACTTGCCACCGGTGTTCTTGAGCACCCCGGCGTCCTGCATGGTCTTGGCCAACTTGGACAGCTGTTCGAGGTGGCGAGCAGCGTCATCGGAGAGGTTCCGACGGATGGACTCGATGTCGAGCTCCGACAGCATCGACGGGGTGACTCGACGCTCGAGCATCTCTTCGAGGCGGCCGAGTTCGTTCAGTTGACTGGCGACGTCGGTGGCCTCCGCCATCGACATCTGGCCCATGCCGCGCATCTGGTGCGCTCGGTCCCAACCTGCGTCAGGGAAGGCTCGCTCCAGGTTTCGACTGAGGCGGTCCATCTGCCAGTTGAGATCAGCGCTGTCCATGAGCGAGCTCATGAGCGAGGAGAGATGCGCTCGCTGTTCGGGGCTCATGGAGTTCCACATGGCCTGAGCTGCTGCCATGCGATTCGCCAACTGCTCGAGGAGGTCGTCGAGGTTCTCTGCTCCGGGGAAGAGGTCACCGAACTCCTCCATGAACTCGCTGAAGGCCTCGTCGGTGTCCTTGCCGTCGGCCCGCATCTCGAGGAGCTCGTTCAAGCTGTCGAGCGCATCGCGCATTCGGCTGAGCGCCTCGTCATCCATGGACCCGAGCGCATCGGCCATGCCTTGGAAGTAGGTATCGGTGATGTCCTTGCGGAGTTCTTCCACCATCTGCTCGAACTGCTCTCGAGCTTCGGAGGACACGAAGTCGTAGTGCTGCATGGACTGGATCCGACCGGGCACGTCGCCAGGGAGGAGATCGAGCGCCATGCGGCGCTCAGCGGTGACCTCACTCGTGACGTCGATCCGTCGATCGTCGCCGGATTCGAGTGCCTCGGCGTCGAGTTCGTCAATTGCGGCACGCTCGAGGGCCTCGATGGCCTTCAGCTGGTCGGCGTACTGCGCGAACTGTCCGTCCGGGTCGCCGAGTTCTTCGAGTTCCCTCCGGCGCTGTCGCACTTCTTCCAAGATGTCGCGCAGTCCCCGGACTTGTTCACCATCGGGCTTCTCGAAGCCTTGGCGGAGGAGTCGCTCGAGGGCCTCTTCGACGTCACCGTTCTCGAGGAGATCATCGGCGAGTGCGGCGAGGAGGCCATCGGCATCCACCTCGGTGAACTCTTGACTGCCATCCCAAGGTCGGTAGACGTACTCGGCGTCCATGGCTTACCGGCGCCGCTGGCGGTAGAGGGCGCGAGCGCCCGAGGCATCCTTGTTGAGGCGCTTGGTCAGGTGCAGACCATCGAGGAGGAACTCGAGCGCAGCAGCCATCTCTTCGGGGCCGGCGCTCCCTCCAGCGATGGCACGAGTCGGTGGCTCGAACAGCGGGAGGTCGGCGAGGGTTGCTAAGTAGATTGAGGCCGGCAGGTCTTCCCCAGCGTGGATCACCGTCTCCTCAGTCACCGACTCCACGAGCTCAGCCGAGTCATCGAGGACCACCCGACGACGGAAGACCTGCAGCGTGGCCATGGCTGCGAGCTGGGCGACGAGTTCGCTCTCGAGACCGTCCTCGAGCGCTTCGAGTTCAATCTTCCCTTGGGTTGAGGTCACCATGGCGGCGAGATCGCTCGGGCGTGGCACCACGACCTGGTCGCCGAGGCGCAGCGCTCGTCGGTAGGCATTGGCGATGACCGATTCGTAGTTGGCGACGGTCAATCGAACCGAGACACCCGATCGCTGGTTGATCGCGGTGCTGCGACGAGCGAGTTGGCTGAACTCGGCGACGATTTCGGCGAGGTAGTCCGGGACGATCGTCGGCAGGCTCCCGGTGTCGACCGAGGCCTCTTGCTGCATGATCTGCACTTCGAGGGCGGTCTCTCTCGGGTAGTGGGTGCGGATCTGCGCCCCGAACCGGTCCTTCAGCGGGGTGATGATCCGTCCACGGTTCGTGTAGTCCTCAGGGTTGGCCGATGCCACCAGCACGAGGTCGAGCGGCAAGCGGATGCGGTGGCCGCGAATTTGGATATCTCGCTCTTCGAGCACGTTCAAGAGGCCGACCTGAATTCGCTCAGCGAGATCAGGGAGCTCGTTGATCGCGAAGATTCCCCGGTTGACGCGGGGGACGAGGCCGTAGTGCACCGTGAGTTCATCGGAGAGGTAGCGGCCTTCGGCAACCTTGATGGGGTCAACCTCGCCGATGAGGTCGGCGATCGAGGTATCCGGCGTCGCCAACTTCTCGCCGTAGCGGTCTTCCCGGTGCAGCCAGGTGATCGGGGTGTCGTCCCCCATCTCTGCGACGAGGTTCTTGGCGTGACGGGAAACCGGGTGGTAGGGGTCGTCGTTGATCTCCGATCCAGCGACGACCGGAATCCACTCATCGAGGAGGGCCACCATCGACCGGATGAGGCGGGTCTTGGCTTGGCCGCGCTCGCCGAGGAGGATCACGTCGTGCCCGGCCAAGATCGCGGTCTCGAGCTGCGGGATCACCGTGTGCTCGTACCCCATCACGCCCGTCACGAGAGGTTCGCCCGAAGCGATCTTGGCCACGGCGTTCCGGCGCAGTTCTTCGGCCACGCTGACCGAGGTCCATCCCGAACTCCGAAGGGCCCCGAGGGTCGCAGGCAGGGTGGTCGGGTCGGTCGAAACTGGGGCAGGTGAACTCGGCATGGTTGGAGCCTAGAGGTCATCGGTCCCCCAGTTGCAGACAGGGAAACAACCGGTGACGACCTTCTGAACGACCCATCCAATCCGGCACTAGATTGGCGGAGGCTTGCGAACAGGATCACGACCTCGGATGAGGTCGAGAGAGAGGAGACCCGTGGCTGTCGACGACGCAACGAGGACCGAGGTCAGCCTCGGTGGACGCCGAGGTGGCCCAGATGTCGCCACGCTCCGAACTGACAAGTGGTGGAAGCTTCCGGCCGTCACGGTCGCCGGCTTGTCCGCTTTCGTGGTCTACGCCACCTGGGCGGCATTCTTCGGTGACCAGAACTTCTTCCTGGCCCAGCACAACCTGATCTCGCCCTTCTACTCCCCTTGCCTCGGTCACGTCTGTAAGACCGCTGGCGACACCGGGTCGCCGTTGTTCGACTGGTGGCGGATCTCCCCAGCGCTCATCATCTTGGTGTTCCCGCTGGGATTCCGGATGACCTGCTACTACTACCGCAAGGCTTACTACCGCTCCTTCTGGCGCTCGCCGGTTGCCTGTGCCGTCCAAGACGCGCACTCGAGCTACAGCGGCGAGTCCAAGGCGCCGCTCATCCTGCAGAACATCCACCGCTACTTCTTCTACGCCGGTCTCGTGTTCAACGTGCTGTTGACCATCGACGCGGTTGAGGCCTTCATCTGGCCAGGTGGCGGCGTGCACATGAGCATCGGCACGTTGGTGCTCTGCCTCAACGCCTCGCTGCTCTGGCTCTACTCGCTCAGCTGCCACGCCTGCCGCCACCTCTGCGGTGGTCAGGTGCGGAGTTTCTCCAAGCACCCCATTCGCCACAAGCTCTGGAAGTTCGTGACGCCGCTCAACGCTCGCCACATGCAGTTCGCCTGGGCCAGCCTCGTCGTGGTCGCTCTGTCCGACGTCTACGTGCGTCTGGCCGCCAGCGGCGCCATCACCGACATCAAGATCTTCTAGGTCGAGCCGAAAAGGAATCTGAACCCATGGCTACCCCCGAACACCACAGTTACGACGTCATCATCATCGGCGCCGGTGGCGCCGGTCTCCGTGCCGCCATTGAAGCGAAGGAGCGTGGCCTCAAGGTTGCGCTCGTGTGCAAGTCCCTCCTCGGCAAGGCCCACACGGTCATGGCCGAAGGTGGCGTGGCTGCTGCGATGGGCAACGTCTACGAAGAGGACAACTGGAAGGTCCACTTCCGCGACACCATGCGCGGCGGCAAGATGCTCAACAACTGGCGCATGGCGCAGTTGCACGCCCAAGAGTCACCCGACCGGGTGCTCGAGCTCGAGGCCTGGGGTGCGCTCTTCGACCGAACCAAAGACGGGAAGATCCTCCAGCGTGACTTCGGTGGTCACCGCTACGCCCGTCTCGCCCACGTGGGTGACCGCACGGGCTTGGAGCTCATCCGCACGCTCCAGCAGAAGGCCGTGTCGATGGACATCGACGTCTTCATGGAGTGCAAGATCCTCCGCCTGCTCCGTGACGACAACGGTCGGATCGCCGGCGCGGTTGGCTACTGGCGTCCGACGGGTGAGTTCATCACCTTCGCCGCCAAGGCCGTCATCTTGGCTTCCGGTGGTGTCGGCAAGTCCTGGAAGTACACCTCGAACTCCTGGGAAGGTACCGGTGACGGCCACGCCATGGCGCTGTGGGCCGGAGCCGAGCTCATCGACATGGAGTGCATCCAGTTCCACCCAACAGGCATGGTCTGGCCGCTGTCGGTGCGAGGCATCCTCGTCACCGAAGGTGTCCGTGGTGACGGTGGCGTGCTCCGCAACAGCGAGGGCAAGCGCTTCATGTTCGACTACGTGGCCGACATGTTCCGGGCCGAGACCGCAGAATCTGAAGAAGAGGCCGACAAGTGGTACGACGACCACACCGCTGGTCGCCGCCCACCTGAGCTCCTCCCCCGTGACGAAGTTGCTCGATCGATCAACTCCGAGGTGAAGGCCGGCCGTGGCAGCCCGCACGGCGGCGTGTTCTTGGACATCGCCACTCGTCGCAGCGCAGAGTTCATCCGTCGTCGCCTCCCGTCGATGTACCACCAGTTCATGGAACTCGCCGGTGTGGACATCACCACCACCCCGATGGAAGTCGGCCCAACGTGCCACTACATCATGGGTGGCGTGCGCGTCGACGCCGACACCGCAGCAACGGGCATCCCCGGCCTCTTCGCCGCTGGTGAAGTCGCCGGTGGTATGCACGGCTCGAACCGACTCGGCGGCAACTCCCTCTCCGACCTCATCGTCTTCGGACGCCGAGCCGGCATGGGTGCAGCCGACTTCATCGAAGGCGCCTCGGGTGAACCCACGTTCAGCCAAGCCGAGGTCGACGCGGTGATCGCTGAAGCCCTCGAGCCCTTCTCCCGTGAATCGGGAGAGAACCCCTACGACATCCAGCACGACCTCCAAGAGATGATGCAGGCCAACGTCGGCATCATCCGCACTGGTTCCGAGCTCGACGAGGCACTGGAGCAGCTCGAAGTGCTGAAGGAGCGCGCTGGTCGAGTCGCCGTCAAGGGTGGTCGGGTCTACAACCCAGCTTGGAACCTGTCGACGGACCTGCCCGCCATGCTCACCGTGTCGACCTGCGTCGCTCTCGGCGCAACCAGTCGCAAGGAGAGCCGCGGCGGCCACACCCGCGACGACTTCCCGAAGGCTGACCCCGAGTTCGGCAAGGTCAACATGGTGCTGTCCCAGCCTGGGGCAACCGGCGTGCTCGGACCGGTCAAGGTCGACCCGCAACCCATTCCAGTAATGCCTGACGAGTTGAAGGCACTGTTCGAGGAGGCGAAGTAATGGCTGATGTGACGATGCGCCTGTGGCGCGGCGACCAGGACGGCGGAGAACTCGTCGACTACACGATCGAGGCCCAAGAGGGTGAGGTCGTCTTGGACGTCATCCACCGCCTCCAGGCGACCCAGATCCCCGATCTCGCCTGCCGATGGAACTGCAAGGCCGGAAAGTGCGGATCCTGCTCAGCAGAGATCAACGGCATGCCCCGCCTCATGTGCATGACGCGGATGGACCAGCTCCCAGAGGGCCCCATCACCGTGACGCCGATGCGGACCTTCCCCATCATCCGTGACCTCGTCACCGATGTGAGCTTCAACTTCGAGCAGGCCAAGCGCGTCCCCGCCTTCAACCCGGGCACCGTCCCTGCCGATGGTTTCCGCATGCAGCAAGCGGACGTGGAGCGCGGCCAAGAGTTCCGCAAGTGCATCGAGTGCTTCATGTGCCAGAACGTCTGCCACGTGATTCGCGACCACGAGGAGAACAAGCCCAAGTACGCAGGGCCTCGGTTCTTCATTCGCTACGCCGAACTCGAGATGCACCCCATGGACACCAACGACCGCCGCGAGCTCGTGCGGGAGAAGATGGGCCTCGGGCTGTGCAACATCACCAAGTGCTGCACCGAGGTGTGCCCTGAGCACATCAAGATCACCGACAACGCCATCATCCCGTTGAAGGAGCGTGTCGTCGACGCCCACTACGACCCGGTGGCCTGGCTTGGACGCAAGATCTCAGGGCGCAAGAAGCGCACGGCTGACGAGGCCGCAGCGCATCGCCCCTAGGTCTTCGTGAACCTCGACGCAGTCAACCGTGCGGGTGCGGCACTGACCGAGGAGGAAGCCACCGCAGCGGTGGACCTTCTCGGCGGTGCCGCATCGCTCGTTGTCGCAACCGTTGATCCAACGGGGATCGGCGCACCACGGTTCCTCACCATCACCCCCTCAGCAGTGGAGGTTGGGACCGATGGCGACCTCGCTGGTGCTGCGGTGACCGTGAGCATCGACGCTGCAACTGCTGCAGCGCTCGATGCAGGTTCGCTCAGCCCCGCTCGCGCCATCGCTGAGGGGCGCACCAAGATCAGCGGTGACGCCGCCCTCCTCGCCAGGGCCCAGACTCTGCTCGCTTCAGTGCTCAGTCGCGTCGCGCCATGAGGTTCGAAGAGCTCCCCCTGGCCGAAGATGACCGAGGAGCACCTGGGGTGCTCGAACCCTCGCTGATCTTCGGCGACCGAGGGCTGCCACCTCGGACCGTGCTCTGCTTCTTCCAAGACGTCCTCTCCTCGCTCGCTGCATCAGGTCGCATCACCAAGGTGAGCGAGTTGTCCTCAGAGGTCGGCGTGAATCCCATCTACGCCATGGACGTCGACGGCACCACGATCAACGTGGTCCACCCTGGCGTCGGCGCTCCTCTCGCGGCTGCGCTCCTCGAGGAGATGATCGCCCTCGGCACGACGACGGTCGTCGCCGTCGGTGGCGCTGGCGCCCTCATTGACGACCTGACCCTCGGTCACCCCATCGTCGTGGAGTCCGCGCTTCGGGACGAGGGGACGTCGTTCCACTACGCCGCACCGTCTCGGACGATTGACGCCGATCCCCATGGAGTGGCTGTCCTTGCAGCGCTCCTCGCTGAGCGGTCCATCCCGTTCGTCACCGGTCGGGCCTGGACCACCGACGCCATCTACCGAGAGACCCGGGCCCGCGTCGACCGACGTCGAGCAGAGGGCTGCATCGCGGTCGACATGGAGGCCTCTGCGTTCATGGCCGTCGCCAAGTACCGGGGCATCTCCTTCGCCCAACTCCTCTACGCCGGCGATACCTTGGCCGGAGCACAGTGGGACGAGCGGGGCTGGATGGGGCACGGCGACCTGCGGACCAACCTCTTCGAGCTCGCTGCAGAAGGCGTCGTCCGCCTCTAGTCCCGAGGGGGCGGCGGGAGTCGGAGGACCGCGAGGGTCGCAGCGACGGTCTGGGATGACCACGACGAGAGATCCATCGGCTCATCGATCTCAGCGAAGAACCGGGAGAGCGCCAGCCCGAGGAACCACGAGCTGAAGGCTCGGAGGTTGACCGAGCCGTCGATGAGCCCCCGGTCCTGCACGATCGTCAGCGCTTGCGCCACGTTGTCGTAGTGCGCGCTCTGGTGCTGCGCGATCTCGGCCAGGACCTCAGGACGGTACATCGCTGCCCCGAGCGCGTTGATGCGACGATGCCGATTCTCGACGAGCTCACTCGATCCGAAGCGCTCAACCTCACTGACGACGAGAGCGACCACGTCGCTCACGGTGGTCGCCGCCTCGACCGCTGCGCTGAACACCTCGAGCCCCAAGGACAAGGTCGCCACGTAGCGCTCAACGAGCGCTGCCTGGATCAGGCCTTCCCGACTGCCGAAGTGGTGGTAAATCGAGCCGTAGGAGCTCTCGGACTCCTCGAGGATTCGTGCAACTCGGATCGCCGCCTCACCGGTCTCTTCCATGTCGGCCATCGCCGCGTGCAAGATGGCGAGGTAGGTCGCGCTTCTGGGGCGCTCACCGAAGGCTGGCGAAGGGGTCATCGACCTTCATCCTCTGTGGGAGTAGGGAGGATCGCAGCCTACCCCTCGTTGCCGTCGCCCCGAGATCCTCCCGGCGGGAGTACGCCACGGTGCGTCCTCCGAGAACCTCAGCGGCTGCACCAATGCAGGTCGCAGTTCGCTCCAGGTCCCGCCCACACCACGCGACGAGGCCACCGTTCGAACGAAAACTCGCTCTCCCGGTGGCCCGCAGAACCGTCGTTGCTCAGGCGCTAGCCGATCAGGCCGAGCGCCTTCACGTCGTCGCGCTCACCGAGGAGCTCGTCCGTCGTGGCCTGGATGCGGCCCTTGGCGAAGTCGTCGTGCTCGAGGCCCTCGAGGACGGACCAACCACCCTCGCCGTCAGCGACGATCGGGTAGCCGAACTGGAGGCCAGCGGGGACGCCGTACTCGCCGTTGGAGCAGACGGCCACCGAGACCGAGTCACCAGGAGCGGTCTTGGTGCGGAGCCCCACCACGGTGTCGATCGCTGCGTTGGCCGCAGATGCCGCCGAGGAGAGCCCACGGGCTTCGATGATGGCCGCTCCACGCTTCTGCACGGTGGTGATGAAGTCACCCTCGAGCCAAGCCTGGTCGGTGATGACCGACGTGGTCGGCTGACCGTTGATGGTGGAGTTGGCGAAGTCTGGGAACTGCGTTGCCGAGTGGTTGCCCCAGATGGCAATCTGCTTCACGTCAGCAACCGAGACGCCGGCCTTCTTGGCCAGCTGGGTTTGCGCCCGGTTCTGGTCGAGGCGGGTCATGGCGAACCAGCGGTCTGCGGGCACCTCAGGAGCGTTGCTCCGGGCGATCAGGCAGTTGGTGTTGCAGGGGTTGCCGACCACGAGGACGCGCACGTCGCTCGCAGCGTTCTTGGCGATGGCCTCACCCTGGGGCTTGAAGATGCCTCCGTTCACGTTGAGCAGGTCACCGCGCTCCATGCCCGCCTTGCGGGGAATAGAGCCAACGAGCAGCGCCCAGGAGGTGTTGGTGAAAGCCGTGTCGAGGTTCGAGGTGGCCTCGATGCCGGCGAGCAGCGGGAACGCACAGTCGTCGAGCTCCATGACGACACCTTCGAGGGCCTTCATCGCCGGCTCGATCTCGAGCAGGCGGAGCACCACCGGCTGGTCGGCACCGAGGAGCTGACCGCTGGCGATGCGGAAGAGGAGTTGGTAGCCGATCTGACCAGCGGCGCCGGTGACGGTGACATGCAGGGGTGACTTGGCCATGGAGATTCCTTGTTCGTGTTGGGGATGGGTGTTGGGTACTGCGAGGAGGTTAGAGGCGGTCGACGATGGCGCTCGCGAATTCCGAGCACTTGACCTCGGTGGCGCCTTCCATGAGACGGGCGAAGTCGTAGGTCACGACCTTGTCGGCAATCGTCGCCTCGAGTGCGGTGATGATGTCCATGGCAGCATCGGTCCAACCGAGGTGCTCGAACATCATGACGCCCGACAGGAGGACGGATCCAGGGTTCACCTTGTCCTGGCCGGCGTACTTCGGCGCGGTGCCGTGGGTGGCCTCGAAGATGCCGTGGCCGGTCACGTAGTTGATGTTGCCGCCCGGGGCGATGCCGATGCCACCGACTTGGGCAGCCAAGGCGTCAGAGAGGTAGTCGCCGTTCAGGTTCGTGGTCGCGATGACGTCGAACTCGGCCGGGCGGGTGAGCACCTGCTGCAGGGTGATGTCGGCGATGGAGTCCTTGACGAGGACCTTGGAACCGGGCTTGCCGCCACAGTCATCCCAACCAACCGCCACGTCAGCGAACTCCTCACGGACGAGCTCGTAGCCCCACTTCATGAAGGCGCCTTCGGTGTACTTCTGGATGTTGCCCTTGTGGACGATGGTCACCGACTCGCGGCCCATGTCGAGCGCGTACTGAATGGCGGCCCGGATGAGGCGCTTGGAGCCCATCTCGGAGATGGGCTTGATGCCGATGCCCGAGCCCTCGCGGACGTTCCAACCCATCTCGTCGGCCAAGAAGCGACGGAGCTTCTCGACTTCGGGAGTGCCGGCTTCGGCCTCCATGCCGGCGTAGATGTCCTCGGTGTTCTCACGGAAGATCACCATGTCCACCGCTTCTGGGTGGAGCACCGGGGAGGGCACGCCGGTGAACCAGCGCACGGGGCGCAGGCACACGTAGAGGTCGAGGAGCTGACGCAGCGCCACGTTGAGCGACCGAATGCCGCCGCCAATGGGTGTCGTGAGCGGACCCTTGATCCCGATCAGGTGGTCGCGGAACGCTTCAACGGTCTCGTCGGGCAACCAGTTGCCGGTCTCGTTGAAGGCCTTCTCTCCTGCGAGGACTTCCTTCCAGGCCACGGACTTGCCGTACTTCTTGGCAGCGGCATCCAAGACCAACTTGGCCGCCGGCCAGATGTCGACGCCGGTGCCATCACCTTCGATGAAGGGGATGATGGGGGTCTCGGGAACGTGCAGGACGCCGTCAGCGCCCATCGTGATCTTCTCAGCCATGCCGGCAGTCTACGCCGGGTCCGAGAGGGTCTCCAGATGACGGTGCTAGCGGCCGGCGAGACGCTCGGTGATCTCTCTCGTGGCGGTCGAGAGGTTGAGGGTGTAGAAGTGCAAACCGGGGACCCCGCGTTGGAGGAGCTCGGCGCACAGCTCGGTGGCGAGGTCGATTCCGGCCGCCCGCACAGCGGCGTCCCCGCCTTCGGCGTGAGCCCGATGGAGCCGCTCCACCAGCCAGGTTGGCACCACCGACCCCATCTGCGCCATGCGATCCACGGCACCGAGCGTGGTCACCGGCATGATGCCCGGCAGCACTGGCTTGTCGACGCCACGCTCGTGGAGTTCGTCGACGAGCGCACTCCAGCGATCGGCTTCGAAGAGCATCTGGGTCACCGCGAAGTCCGCCATCTGGAGCTTCTCGGCGAGGCGGTCACGATCCGTGGTCATCGACGGCGAGCGTGGGTGGCCGTCAGGGTGCGCGGCGACGCCAATGGAGAAGTCACCGATGCTGCGGGCCAGCGCCACCAGCTCGCTGGCATAGGTCAGCTCGCCGGTGATCGCATCAGGGTGGGTCGGGGCGTCACCTCCGAGCGCCATGAGGTTCACGATCCCCGAAGCGAGGTAGGACTCGAGGATCTCCACGAGTTCTGCTCGGGTGTGGGCGACGCAGATGAGGTGCGCCATGGGCGTGAAGATCCCCCGGTCGGCCATTGCCGTGACGAGGTCGTAGGTCCGCTGCCGTGACTCTCGACCGCCGCGGTAGGTCACCGAGACGAACGACGGACGCAGGGGCTCCAAATTGGCGATCGTCTTCTCGAGCGTGGCGCGCTCACCCTCACTCTTTGGTGGGAAGAACTCGAACGACGTGGTCTGCCCCGCTGCGAGCAGCGCATCGATCCGAGTCATCAGTTGCGGCCGTAGTCGTCTTCGAGCCGCACGATGTCGTCTTCGCCGAAGTAGGTCCCGTGCTGGACCTCTACGAACACCACGTTGTCGGTGCCGATGTTCTCAATGCGGTGCGCCGTACCGATCGCGATGTCGACGGCTTCACCGGCGGTCACGATGCGGTCGACGCCGTCCAAGGTGACCTTGGCGGTACCGGCGACCACGAACCAGTGCTCGGCGCGCTTGGCGTGGCGTTGGTAGCTGAGGCGCTTCCCGGGGAAGACCACGATGCGCTTGACCTTGTGGTCAGACGCCTCGTCGTCGAGGACGAGGTAGGTCCCCCACGGACGCTCGTCGAACTCCCGACCCATCGCATCGTTCGTGGTCACTGCGCACGCTCCCCTGCCAAGACGGCGTTCTTGAGGAGCATCGCACGGGTCATCGGTCCAACCCCACCGATACGAGGGGTGATCCACCCCGCCACATCGGCGACGTCCTCGTGAACATCGGAGAGCAACTTAGTGCCGTTCCAGCTCGTCCCTGCACCGACGACCGCCGCTCCTGGCTTGACCATCTCTGGCCTGATCAGGCCCGCACTGCCGGCAGCGGCGATGATCACATCGGCCTCACGGGTGTAGTCGCCGATGTTGGGAACGCCGGTGTGCACCTGCGTGACCGCAGCGTTGCACCCGGGGCGCTTCGAGCTCAGCAGCACGCTGAGCGGTCGGCCAATCGTGGTCCCACGGCCTACGACCACGACGTGGCGTCCCTCAACGGGCACCTCGTAGGCCGACAAGAGCTCGATGATCCCCACCGGGGTGCACGGCAGCGGTCCGGGTGCTCCGAGGAGCATCTTGCCGAGGTTGACCGGGTGGAGGCCGTCGGCATCCTTCTTCGGATCAATCCGGAGGAGGACCTCCTCCTCGTTCATCCCGGCGGGGAGGGGGAGCTGCACCAGAATTGCGTGCACCGCTGGATCGGCGTTCAATTCGTCGACCACGGCTTCGACGTCACGTTGCGTGGCGGTCGCCGGCAAGGTCCGTCCAATGGACTCGACCCCAATGGCAGCGCAGTCGGCGTGCTTCATCGCCACGTACTTCGCCGACGGTCCGTCGTCGCCGACGAGGACTGTGGCGAGTCCGACGGTTCGGCCAACGGCGTGGAGACGAGCGACGCGGTCGCCGAACTCCATTTTCATTCGCTGACTCAGTCGTTCTCCATCGAGCAAGATGGCCATCGTTCGCTCCCTCTCTTCGTGGGCTAGTGGCGGAAGTGCCGCTCGCCGGTCAGCACCATGGTGATGCCGGCAGCATTGGCGGCAGCGATGACCGCCTCGTCACGAATGGATCCGCCGGGTTGCACCACTGCCGATACCCCAGCGTTGGTGAGCGCTTCGAGGCCGTCGGGGAATGGGAAGAACGCATCGGAGGCTCCGGCCCCGCCAACGGCGAGGGGGCCGGCCTTGGTCACGGCGATTCCAGCCGACACGACGCGCGACTGCTGGCCGGCGCCGATACCGGCTGCGGTGCCATCTTTGGCGATGACGATGGCGTTGGAGGTGGTGCGGCCGCACACTCGCCACGCCAACTTCAGATCCGCCCACTCAGCGTCGGTTGGCTGGCGCTCGGTGACGACGGTCCAGGTGTCCGGCGTCGAGAGGAAATCATCTGCGCTCTGGACGAGCATGGTTGACCCCATCGACCGGTACTGCACCGAGATGGCCTCGGGCGCTGGTGCCTCGAGCAGGCGGGTGGCCTTGCGGCGAGCCTGCAGGGTGGCGATGGTCCCAGGAGCGTAGGACGGAGCGATGATCACGTCAGCCTGAGGGCCTTCGGCGATCGCAGCAGCCACCGCTTCGGTGACCTCGCCCGACACCGCGATGATGCCGCCGAACGCCGATACCGGGTCGCAGGCCAGCGCTGTGTCGAAGGCCGCGACGAGATCGGGACGGACGGCAGCGCCGCAGGGGTTGGCGTGCTTGATGATCGCCACAGCAGCTGCGCCGCTGTCGGCGGCGAGTTCGTGGACGAGGCGCCAGGCGGCATCAGCGTCGAAGAGGTTCAGGTAACTGAGTCCAGTGCCGCCGTGCTGCGTCACACCGTCCCACCAACTCGGGGCAGCACCGTCGATGCGGTAGCGAGCGCCACGCTGGTGGGGGTTCTCGCCGTAGCGGGCGATCTGCGCCCGGGTGAGCGCGAGGTGGATGGTGGGTGGCAGCTCCCGATCCTCTTCGGGACCCTCGGCGTCGAACCAAGCGACGATGGCGGCGTCGTAGGCCGCCGTGTGGGCGAAGGCCGCTCGGGCCAGACGACGGCGAGTGGCGTCGGACAGCGACCCACCCTGGCGCAGTTCGGCGAGGACGACGTCGTAGTCGGAGGGGTCCACCACGATGCCGACGTGGGCCCAGTTCTTGGCCGCTGCGCGCACCATGGTCGGGCCGCCAACGTCGATGAGCTCGATGCTCGGGTCCGAGGAGAACGGGTAGAGGTTGCAGACCACGAGGTCGATCGGAGTGATCTCATGGCGCTCCAAATCGTCGACGTGGTCCTGCTTGGACCGATCGGCCAAGATCCCGCCGTGGATCTTCGGGTGGAGGGTCTTCACCCGACCACCGAGCATCTCGGCGCTACCCGTCACCGAGGTGACGTCGCTGTGTGGGATCCCGGCAGCAGTGAGCGCAGCCGAGGTGTTCCCACTCGCGATGAGCTCGACGCCGAGCGCCACGAGGCCCTCGGCCAAGGGCAGCAGTCCGGTCTTGTCGTATACCGAGAGGAGTGCTCGCACGTCAGATCGCTCGCTTCTAGTTCAGGCCCACGATGGGCAGGTTCTGCTCGAGTCGGTCGAGCACCGTGAGAATCGTTGCTGGGTAGAGCACCCGCTCTACGTCCTTGATGCGTTCCTGCAAGGTGACCGGGTCATCGCCTGGCATCACGGTAACGGAGCGCTGAGCGAGGATCGGCCCCTCGTCGAGCGCTTCAGTGGCGATGTGCACCGTGCAGCCGGTCTCATCGACCCCCGCTGCCAAAGCGTCAGCCACGGCATGCCAGCCCTTGAACGCTGGCAGCAGCGACGGGTGGGTGTTGAGCACCCGCTCGGGGAACGCTGCGTGGAACTCCGCGGTGAGGATGGTTCCGAATCCAGCCATGGCGACGAGGTCGGTGCTCGCGTCGGCCAGCATCTCCGCCAAGGCCACCGAGTACGCCACTCGGTCGAACGCCGCCGTGAACCCACCGAAGGCTGCTCGGTCGAGGAGCACGGTCTCGAAGCCGAGCCCCGCCGCGACGTCGAGGCCACGACAGGGTCGATCGGCTCCGACGAGGCCAATGGGCACGCCCGCTGCCACCATGGCCTCCATGATGGTTCCCGCCCCAGAGACGAGCACGGCGACGCGCACCGGCTCAGCCCTCGCCATGTGGCATGAGGAGTGAGCCGGCACCAGTCGTCACTTCAGGTTCTTCACAACCTCGATCATGGCGTTTCCCGCCTCAGTCGGGTTAAGGGCGATGGTGACCCCAGCAGCTCGCAGCGCGTCCATCTTGGCTTGTGCGGTGCCTTGGCTGCCCGAGATGATGGCGCCGGCGTGGCCCATCTTGCGCCCGGGAGGAGCGGTGACGCCAGCGACGTAGGACACGACGGGCTTGGTCACGTGGTCGGCGATGAAGGCTGCGGCGCGCTCTTCCTCAGAGCCACCGATCTCACCGATCATCATGATGGCCTTGGTGTCGGGGTCCGCCTCGAAGGCAGCCAGGCAGTCGATGAAGTTGGTTCCTGGGACCGGGTCACCACCGATACCGACGCAGGTGGTCTGGCCAACGCCTTGGCTCGAGAGTTCGTAGAGTGCTTGGTAGGTGAGGGTTCCCGAGCGGCTCACGATGCCAACCGGTCCACCGGGCAGCGCGATGTCGCCAGAGGTGATGCCGATGTTGCACTTTCCAGGCGAGATGATGCCGGGGCAGTTCGGCCCGAGGAGTCGAGTGCCGGGGAACTCCTGCACGAGGCGGGCGTAGGTGAGCGCCTCGTCTTGGGCGGGGATGCCCTCGGTGATGCAGACGATGAATTCAATCCCTGCTTGGGCAGCTTCCAAGATCGCCGCACAGGCCCCTGCTGGCGGCACGACGACGAAGGACGCCGTCGCTCCCGTGGCGGCGACAGCTTCTGCCATGTTGGCGTAGATCGGCACGCCGTCAACGTCAGTGCCGGCCTTGCTCGGCGAGGTTCCCGCAACGACCTTGGTGCCGTAGTCGCGGTTGCGCAGACCGTGGAAGCGACCTTGACCTCCCGTCAGGCCTTGGACGATGACCTTGGTGTTCTCATCAACGAAGATACTCATGGAAAGCTCCTAGTTTCCTGCGAGCGCAACGGCTCGGCGGGCGGCGTCGAGCATGGTGGGCTCGGCGATCAGACGGTCGTTCAGGTGAGGCTGGAGGATCGCACGACCCTCTGCGGCGTTGGTGCCATCGAGACGGAGGACGATGGGCGAGGTGATCTCGACCCGTCGGAGCGCCTCGAGGACGCCGTTGGCGACGTCGTCCACCTTGGTGATGCCACCGAAGATGTTCACGAAGATGGCCTTGACCTTGGGGTCGGCGTTGATGACCTCGAGGGCTGCCGCCATGACGTCAGCATTGGCGCCTCCACCGATGTCGAGGAAGTTCGCCGCTGAGCCACCGACTTGGCTCACGACGTCGAGGGTCGACATCGCGAGGCCTGCACCGTTGGCGATGATGCCGACGGTGCCATCGAGGCCGATGTAGTTGAGGCCCTTCTCCTTCGCCATCTTCTCTCGAGGGTCTTCCGTCTCACCCCAGGCGAAGGCTTCCCACTCGGGGTGCCGGTAGGCGGCGTTGTCGTCCAAGGTCACCTTGGCGTCGAGCGCGTGGACCTTGCCGTCGGTGGTCAGGATCAAGGGGTTGATCTCGGCGAGGTCGCAGTCGCCCTTGGTGTAGCACTCGTAGAGCTTCACGAGGAGCTCGGCTGCTTGGGAACGAGCTTCTTCGTCGAGGTTCGCAGCGGCGACCCATTCGGTCGCCATGGCGTGGGTGAGTCCGAGAACAGGGTCGATGGAGATCTTGGCGATGGCGTCGGGGTTCTCCTCGGCGACGACTTCAATCTCGACGCCGCCTTCCTTCGACAACATGCCGAGGTGGCACTTGTTCGGACGGTCGAGGGTGAAGCTGGCGTAGTACTCCTTGGCGATGTCCGAGGAGTGCTCGATCCACAAGCGGTGCACGATGTGGCCCTTGATGTCCATGCCCAGAATGTTCCCGGCGTGGAGGCGCACCTCATCGGCGTCGTTCGCGAGCTTGATGCCGCCAGCTTTGCCACGACCACCGACCTTCACCTGCGCCTTGACGACGACTGGGTAGCCGGCGAGTTCAGCAGCGGCGACCGCCTCGTCCACCGTGTCGGCGACTCCACCAGGCGACACCGAGATGCCGAACTGGGCGAAGTACTGCTTGCCCTGATACTCAAAGAGATCCATCAGTACTGCTCCTTCTTCGTTGGGTAGAGAGTGCGTGGTCGGGTGCTGCCGTCCACGAAGCGAGAGGTGGACTCAACCGGCGAGTTCCGCCTCACGAGCATCCAAGGCGGTCTCGAGCCACGAGCCAATGGACTCGAGCGGCGCTCCCGGAGTGAAGACCGCTGCGACCCCGCGCTCGGTGAGCACCGGGATATCAGCTTCAGGGATGATGCCGCCCACCATGACGAGCACATCGCCACGCCCGGCTTCAGCGAGCTGTTCGATGATGCGCGGCACGAGCGTGAGGTGCGATCCCGACAGGATCGAGAGGCCTACCGCATCGGCGTCTTCTTGGATCACCGCGTGGACCACTTGCTCGGGCGTCTGGTGCAGCCCGGTGTAGACCACTTCGAAGCCAGCGTCCCGAAGGGCGCGAGCGATGACCTTGGCGCCGCGGTCATGGCCGTCGAGGCCGGGTTTCGCCACCACAACTCGATAGGGTCGTTGCACGGCGCCCATGATAGGTCGTTGTGGAGCGGACTCCGTCGCCCAGACTCCAGAGCCCGTTCCACCCTCGCTGGTAACCTGAGGACGTGGGAACTGGCGAAGTCCCGGTGGGAGGCGCCCCAGTCCCACCATCTGCTGATGGTGCCGTGCATCGCTCGATCCCCATCGCTACCCGTCTCAGCGCAACGCTGGAAGCGCTGCGCCCCCGACAGTGGATCAAGAACGTGCTGGTTGCTGCAGCTCCTGCCGCCGCCGGCGTCCTCCATGAGCCGACGACGCTGAGGGTGACGGTCTGGACGTTCGTGGCCTTCTGCCTCGCCTCATCGTCGATCTACTTGCTGAACGATGCGCGCGACGCAGCTGCCGATCGCCTCCATCCCTCCAAATGCCGACGACCGATTGCCCGGGGGGACGTTCCCGTTCCCTTCGCGTTGCTGCTGGCAGGAGTTCTGGGGATTGGTGGCGTGATCCTCGGTTGGGGTGCGGGGACTGGATCGCTCGCCATCGTCCTCGTGAGCTACCTCATCATCAACGTCGCCTACTGCTTCGGCCTCAAGCGAGTCGCGGTCATCGAACTCGGCGCAGTGGCGTCGGGGTTCATCCTCCGTGCTGCCGCCGGAGGCGCAGCGCTCCACCTCCCGCTCTCCAAGTGGTTCCTCGCCGTCGTCAGCTTCTCAGCCCTATTCATCGTGGCGGGGAAGCGAATGAGTGAGTTGCAGCAGATGGGTGAGGGGAACCACCAGACCCGAGCGGTCTTGGCGTCCTACACCCAGTCGTTCCTCCAGTCCGTTTTGACCCTCTCGGCAGGCGTCGCCGTCACGACCTACTGCCTGTGGACCTTCGACAAGGGCATTCCCCACGCCGGCCACCTCCCTCGCTACGTGTTCTTGGAGCTCACGACGGTGCCCGTCGTCCTCGGCGTCCTCCGCGTCCTGCAGGCAATGGATGCGGGTGAGGGTGGCAGTCCAGAGGACCTCGTCTACCGAGACCACACCCTCCAGATCCTCGGTGTCGTCTTCGTGGCGCTGTTCGCGGTTGGCGTCTATGGCTGAGTCGACAGAGCTGCTCTCGGGCTGGGGGCGCACGATGGCCGTGCGATCACACCGGGTAACGCCACGCACCACGGAAGAGCTGACTGAGCTCCTGGCGGAGCGAGCACCGAACCACGGCGTGATCGCTCGCGGCCTCGGACGCTCCTACGGCGATCCGGCCCAGGTCGCGGGCGGCACCGTGGTCGACCTCTCAGCCTTCACCACGATCTCCGCCATCGACGCACGCACCCATGCCGTCACCGTGGGAGCGGGCGTCTCCATCGACACCCTGCTCCACCACATCCTCCCCCTCGGCTACTTCGTTCCGGTGACTCCAGGGACCCGACAGGTGACCATCGGTGGCGCCATCGCTGCCGACATCCACGGCAAGAACCACCACGTCGACGGCTCCTTCGCGAACCACGTGGTGTCGATGGACCTCGTGACGCCCATTGGGCCGATGACGGTGACCAGAGCCAGCGACCCAGACCTCTTCTGGGCCACCGCAGGAGGGATGGGGCTCACCGGCATCCTGACCGCCGCCACCATCACCCTCCTCCCCATCTCGTCGACCTTGGTCAGCGTCGATACCACCCGTCACCGAAACCTGGACGAGGTCATGGCCGCAATGGTCGACGGCGACCACCGCTACCGCTACTCCGTGGCCTGGGTCGACTGCATGACGAGCGGGGCGACGATGGGCCGAGGCGTGCTCACCCGAGGCGACCACGCTCCGTCAGACGCAGGAAGCAGGGCGAACGCCCTCCCGGCCGGCGCTGCCGTCGCCGTGCCGTTCAACGCACCACCAGGGCTCCTCAACCGCCTCTCGATCACCGCATTCAACGAAGCGTGGTACCGCAAGGCCCCCAAGGAACGCCTCGGTGGCATCGAATCGATCTCCACCTTCTTCCACCCGCTCGATGGCGTTGCCAACTGGAACCGCCTCTACGGACCTCGGGGTTTCGTGCAGTACCAATTCGCCGTCCCTGATGCGGCGAGCGCCACCGTGGCCACCGCCATCGAACGGCTCGCCGCCTCGAAGGTGCCGAGCTTCTTAGCCGTCCTCAAGCGCTTCGGCGAAGGCGACCCCGGTCCCCTCTCGTTCCCGACCGCCGGTTGGACGCTGGCCCTCGACCTCCCGGTCGGACCTCCGGCGCTCCCGGCGGTGCTCGACGACCTCGACGATCTCGTCGCTGGTGTTGGCGGCCGGATCTACCTCGCCAAGGACGCTCGCTGCAACCCTGCCCACCTCGAGACCATGTACCCCGCGCTCTCGGCGTTCCGATCGGTGGCTGACCGAGTCGATCCCGAGCGCCTCCTCACCTCTGATCTCGACCGACGACTCAACCTGAGAGGATCTCGTCATGCGTGACGCCTTCGGACAACCCCAAACCGCCATCCTCTTCGGCGGCACCTCAGCAATTGGCCTCGCCATCGTCGACCGCCTCGTCGACGCTCGACTCCGCCACGTCGTCCTCGTGGGTCGCAACGCAACGGCGCTCGAGGATGCAGCAGCCGCCCTCCACTCTCGCTCCGTGACCGCCACCGTGGTCCTCGCCGACGCTGCTGACGGCGCAACAGCCCGTGGTGCCGTCGACCAGGCATTCGCTGCGCTCGGCACCCCGTGTGACCTCGTGATCATGGCGGTTGGCCTCCTCGGCGACCAATCGAAAGATGACGACGATCCCGATCGCACGGCCACGATGTTCACGGTCAACACGGCGTGGCCAGCGGCGGTCCTCGCCGGATGCCGTGCCGCGCTCGTTGCCCAAGGGACGGGGCAGATCGTGGTGCTCTCGTCCGTCGCTGCGCTGCGGACCCGCCGGGCCAACTACACCTACGGCGCCGGCAAGCAAGGGCTCGACGGCTTCACCCTCGGGCTCGCCGAGTCGCTCCGTGGCACCGGTGTCACCGTGCACCTCATCCGTCCTGGATTCGTGACCACCAAGATGACCGAGCACCTCAAGGCCGCGCCGTTCTCCACCACGGCTCCAGCCGTTGCCGACGTCACGGTCGCAGCGATTGCCAAGGGTGCACCCGTCGCCTACGCCCCAGGGATCTTGCGGTACGTCTTCCTCGTGCTGCGCCACCTGCCCTCGGCGCTGTGGCGGAAGATCCCGGGCTGACCTCAGCCAGCTGACGAGGTGGTGCGAGCCTGCATCACGACGAAGTCACGGTTGAACCAGCTATCGAAGTAGCGCGCCGGTGACGACGCCATCTGCGGCAGCAGTGGTGTCCCATTCTGCCCATTGGCCCGACCATGGGGTCCGTAGTTGTAGGTGGAGTACTGCACCCAGTCGGTGTTGATGTCGCACTCCATTGCTCGGACCGCACCGGCTCGCACGAGCAGGTCCGCCAAGGAGACGATCGAGAGCGAGGGACCTCCCACGTACACGAGCGCTCCGTCCTTGGTCACCCCAAGCCCCGAGCGCCAGACGTAGACGCCACCGCCGAGGGTGAGTCCCCACTTGGTCGACGCCGTGGCGCTCAGTCCTGGAACGGGAGCACCGTGGTCGACGATCAGGTCGAGGTTCTGACGAACGGCCACCACGTCAGGGGTCATGGTGACGTCGGTCCCCCACGCCCCAACGGTGGAGCTGCCGTTACGGTAGATCACGTAGGAGGCTGCACCATTGCGCAGTGGCAGCCCTGGCAGCACGTGGCCATCGGTGTAGTAGCCGCCTTGGGCGTCTTGCATCCGGAACCCGGAGTTGAACGCAGCGACGACGGTCTTGGCGTTCTCCTTCGAGATCGGCGCGGTGTTCGTGTAGGGCCCACCACCGGGGATGAAACTCCCCGAGTACAGCGAGGCCTTGAGCAGTGCGGTGTCCATCCACGCGATGGCGGCCACCTGACTCGTGTGGACGGCATCGACTCGAACGACCGTCTTCAAGATCGCCGGCTCACCGTGGACGCTGCGGCCGACCTGGGTCCAGACGCCTTCACCAGGGAGCGCGGGAACCGCCGGGGACACGACACGAGGGGGGATCGGCAGCGCACCGTCGGCTCCTGATTGGAGCACCGGTCCGCCGTTCGTGATGGCACCAGCAGGCGGCTTGCCGCCCTTGGGTGGTGGGTGGCTCGAGTACCACCAGTTCTCGATGCTCGTGACGAGCGATCCTCCGCCGTGCTCACGAGCCCACTCCGCCACTCGTGCCGAGAGGCTGGTGCCGTAGGCCGGATTGACGAGGAAGGTTCCGAGGGAGTAGCCCGCGAACACCGAAACGACCAGGAGGATCGCGAGGATCGCGATCGCAATCCGCCGACGCCCGTAGGTCGTCCGCGTTGCGCCGTGACGGGGGCGGTAGGACTGAGAAACCACAGCGTCAGTCTCTCACCACGAGGGTAGGGACTTGGTAAGAGTTCTTCACGGGCGACGGAGCGGCGCCACCGACAGCAGCAGGTTCTTCTCTCCCACATCGGCGAAGCGCACCTTCGCTGCAGCCATCTCCCCACTGCCTGAGGTCGACACCACCACACCTGCCCCCCAGCGCTCGTGGATGACGGTCTCCCCAGCGGTCAAGTTGAGCCGTTCCGCCCCAGAGGTTGGCGCCGGTGGCCGTTTGAACGCCGAAGGCCGGCCGAAGACTCGACCACCGTCGTCGCTCGGCCGCTCGAAGACCGGATCGTCGTTCCAGCGGCTCGGTCGGGGCATGCCGGCCGATCCGAGACGCACGGTGAGGTGCTCAGGGATCTCGGCGAGGAACCTGCTCGGCAGTGAGGTCGAGAACCCCGACCCCTGTTCGCCGCCGAATCGGAATCGCCGCTCAGCGTGGGTGAGGGCCAAGATTCGCCGAGCTCGGGTGATCCCGACGTAGGCGAGGCGACGCTCCTCTTCGAGTTGCTCCTCATCGTCTCTCGACGAGAAGTGCGGGAAGATGCCCTCCTCGAGACCGGTGATGAACGCCGCTTGGTACTCGAGACCCTTGGCCACGTGGAGCGTCATGAGGCTGACCTTCGGCGCATCGTCGCTCAGATCATCCTGCGCCGAGACCAGCGCTGCGGATTCCAGGAACTCGTCGATGGTCTCGATGACCCCATCGGCCTCCATCTGCGCGACGGAGTTGATGAGTTCGTGCAGGTTCTCGAGGCGCGACTCCGCCTCGATGGACTGCTCGGCGATCAGCTCAGCCTCAATGCCAGAGCGGTGGAAGACCTCGGCGAGGAGCGCGGAGGGCGTGAACGCCTGGGCTTCAGTGCGCAACGTCTCGAGCAGCGCGGCCAGACCGGAGGTGGCCGAGGCCGCCTTGGCCGTCAACCCAGCTTCGCTGGCGCGCTCCAAGGCCTCCCCGAAGGAGATTCCCGACCTCGCCGCGAAGGAGCCGAGTTTGGTGACCGACGTCTGTCCGATGCCGCGCTTGGGCACGTTGATGATCCGGCGAGCAGACACCTCGTCGTCGCGGTTACGGATGAGGCGGACGTAGGCCAACAGGTCGCGAATCTCTCGGCGGTCGTAGAAGCGGGTAGCGCCGACCAACCGGTGGGCGATCCCGGCTCGGTTGAACTCCTCTTCCAAGACTCGACTCTGGGCGTTGGTTCGGTAGAAGACGGCAATCTCGCTGAGATCGATACCCTCGTGGTGGTTGAGGCGGACCACTTCAGCAGCCACCCACGAGGCCTCGTCACGCTCATCCATGGCGCCGTAGACCGTGATCGGGACCCCATCACCCTCTTCGGTGAACAGGTTCTTGACCACTCGACTGGCGTTGTTCGAGATGACGGCGTTGGCCGCGTCCAAGATGCGCTGGGTCGAACGGAAGTTCTGCTCCAAGACGACGACGGTGGCGTCGGGGAACGTCGACTCGAAATCGAGGATGTTCCGGATATCTGCGGCCCGGAACCGGTAGATCGACTGGTCGGAGTCACCCACCACGCAGACCTGGCGGTGCTCCCTCGTGAGTTGGAAGACGAGTTCGTTCTGCGCCCGGTTCGTGTCTTGGAACTCATCGACGAGGACGTGGCGGAATCGGTGGGCGTAGGCCTGTCGGATCTCCTCGTTGCGCCGGAAGAGTTCGACGGGCTTGTTGAGCAGGTCGTCGAAGTCCACGGCGCTGGCAGCGAAGAGTCGACGCTCGTACTGCTCGAAGACCTCGCCGGTGATCTGGTGGAACGGGCCTTGGTAGAACCCGGTGCCCTCGAGGAACTCCGCCGGTGTCTGGAGATTGGCCTTGGCGAGGGAGATCTTGGAAGCCACCGCCTTCGGCGTCAGCTTCTTCGGGTCGACGTCACGCTCTCGGAGGAGCTCTTGGATGAGCCGGCGAGAGTCGGTGTCGTCGTAGAGCGTGAGGCGCTGCTTGTAGCCGAGCGCCTCCGCCTCGTACTGCAAGATCCGGAAGAACGCCTTGTGGAAGGTCATCACCCACATCCGTCGTGCCCGTTCGCCAACTAGGGCGACCAGGCGTTCCACCATCTCGTTCGCGGCCTTGTTGGTGAAGGTGATGGCCAAGATGTCTTGGGGTTCAGCGTCACCGGTAGCGAGGAGATGGGCGATGCGACGGGTCAGCACCCGGGTCTTGCCAGAGCCGGCACCAGCCACGATGAGGAGCGGGCCACCACGGTGCTCGACCGCAGCACGCTGCGGTCCCGTCAAGCCATCGACGAGTTCTTCAGGGGTCTGCGGACCGCGTCGGACTTGGGCTTCGTGCAGCCCTCCGAAGAGGTCGACCTGGTCGAATCCGCTCATGGCCGTGCCTCGGCACTCTTCGAAATCGACATCCCCCCGGTGCTGGCCATAGGGGTCGAGCGTACCGTTCAGGTCGGGCAACGACGCCGACGATGGTCTTGTAGCGTGGCTGGGCTATGCGTACGATGCCCGTCGAGGACCCCGGAACCCCTGACCTGCGGTCTCCGGCGCGCTACCTCATCTGGGTCGGCAAGCAGCAGCTCTCCACCCTGCTCGGCGGGTTGATCTTCGGGGTGACGTGGATGCTGGCCCAGGCCCTGACCCCCGCGGTCATCGGCCAAGGGATCAACGCCATCAAGCGCGGCGACCACCACGCGCTCATCACCTGGGCCGCCGCGGTGTTCGGCCTCGGAATCGCGATGGCGATCTCGGGCGTCATCCGCCACCGATTCGCGGTTACGAACTGGATCGTGGCGGCCTTCCGCACGGTGCAGCTCCTCGGCGAACACGTCGCCGATGCCGGAATGCCGATCACCGCGACGATCGCCACCGGAGATGTCGTCAACACCATGGCCTCAGATGCCATGCGGATCGGCGGCGCCTACGACGTCGTCGCTCGATTCGTCGGCGCCATCGTCTCCTACCTGGTCGTGGCCTTCATCATGCTGCGCACCAGCGTGCTCCTCGGCTCCATCGTGCTCGTCGGCGTTCCCGTGTTGGTGCTCGGCATCAGCCCGCTCATCAAGCCACTCCAGCAGCGCCAGATGGCGGTGCGCGAGCAGGCGGGGAAGCTCACCGCGGTTGGCGCTGACACCGTGGCTGGACTCCGAATCCTGCGCGGCATCGGCGGTGAAGGTGTCTTCTTCGATCGCTACCGGAGTCGGAGCCAAGACGTTCGTGCTGCAGGTGTCGCAGCAGCAACCCCCCAGGCCACCCTCGACACCGCGCAGGTTGCCCTGCCGGCGATCTTCATCTTGGTCGTGACCTGGGTTGGCGCCCGCCTCACGATCTCCCACGAACTGAACGCTGGACAGCTCGTCGCCTTCTACGGCTACGCCGTGTTCTTGGTCGCGCCGCTGCGCACGGCGACGGAGTTCGTGGAGAAGGTCACCCGTGCCCTCGTCGGGGCCCGGAAGGTCATCGCAGTCCTCACCATTGCGCCACTCGGTCGCCAGGACGCCATCGCGGCGTCACCCCCAGTTGGCAGTGCACTCGAGGATCTCGTCACCGGCCTCCACATCGACGGGGGAACCTTCTGCGCCATCGTGGCCGAAGACCCCAACGCTGCTGCAGCCGTAGCTGAGCGCCTCGGGGCCTTCGCCGCCCCTGCGGGTCGCCTCGGAGGCACTGAACTCACCGACTTGGCCATCGCCGAAGTGCGGCGGCGGATCGTCGTCTCTGAGACCGAACCCCGCCTGTTCAGCGGGCCGCTGCGAGCCGAACTCGATCCGACCGAGTCCGCCAGTGAGGTCGACCTCGCTGCCGCCCTCCACGTCGCTGCCGCCCATGACGTCATCGAGGCGCTGCCGGCTGGTCTGGATGAAATCGTCGAGGAGCGAGGGCGGAG
>Ga0208745_1000032_pt1 | contig 69825 bp, 96 predicted proteins | sample CryBogCBH23Jun09_FD_184622 | JGI IMG/M metagenome (GOLD analysis project Ga0208745, IMG submission 184622) | Freshwater microbial communities from Crystal Bog, Wisconsin, USA - CBH23Jun09 (SPAdes) | ecosystem: Environmental > Aquatic > Freshwater > Lake | place: Crystal Bog, Wisconsin, USA... | reverse complement strand
CCAATCATTAAGACATAACCGTCAACTGGTTTTACCCAGATGTGACACTTCTGTAGGTGATTATTATGATACAGTACATAGAAAATTAGATTTTTTAATTGACAATGCACCTTCTGCAACACCTGAAGTGCATACAATTAATGCAACCTATCATTATACTGAGTATAAACCGCATGATACACTACCAACTGTGTTTAGAGGGTACTTTGAAACAGAAAAATACTTTAAAGACAAGTCAGAAAACGTAAAACAGTTATTCGGACCTACAGAGTCGTTCGTAGAAAAAGCACTACGGGAGTATCCGCAATTAGCTAATGGTACAAATGCTGTTATAAACGTGAGAAGAGGTGACTTTTTAACATTTCCTACACGTCATCCTGTTGTAACTAAAGAGTATTTGTATAAAGCTGCTGAAATGTTACCAAAAGTTGATACTATTTTTGTAGTTAGTGATGATTTAGACTGGTGTAAACAGAATTTAAGCTTCCCTAACACAGTTTTTGTCGATTATACACGACACGAAGCATTATGGTTCTTGTCGTTATGCCAAAATTTCGTAATTTCTAACTCAACTTTTACGTGGTGGGGGGCATATTTATCAAAAAACCCCAATAAGACTGTTATAGCCCCTGGGGTTTGGTTTGGTCCTGACATCTTACGGGATGTAGACCCGAAAGATGTAGTGTGTGAAGGTTGGAAAGTATGCCCCGCTGTTTATGACCCTGCAGGGTTTATACTACCAGCCTGATTTTTTGGTGTCTTCTTTTCAGAAACCGGCTTTTTTTCAGCCGGTTTATCTTTTTTGAAGATTAAGTCCCAATTATTACCGTATTCTTCTTGAGAAACAGAATAAGGACGTGGTTTTGAGCCTTTTCCTGACATATTAGCTCCTTGGTAGGACGTTATTAGTGGTTACGATAAGAATAGGCTCTTTAGTCTTAATGCTAACATTATAAGGTTTAAAGAATTTGTTTCCTACGTTAGCAATTGCTTGACCAATTGAAGATACTGGGTACTTTTGACCCTTTTTAGATGCATTAAAGTTATATGCACCCTTCTTAATACAGTCAACTACGTCACGTACGTCTTCATCTTCTGGCATTTGTAATACCCACCCTGTAAGATCTTTATTAATAATACCAGTTGTATCAGAAACAAGCATAACATACTGTTTCTTTACCTTGGGTTCATCAGAATCTTCAGATTCATCAGGTGTTTCGGTTGATTCTGCTTCAGAAGTAGCCGTTTCATCAACTGCTACTGTTGCATTACTTAAAAGATCAAGAATCTCATCAATAGTTTCTTGATTCTCTACAGTTTTCTCTAAAGCGGCAATAACAGCCTGTAATTTAACGTATTGTTCTTCACTCATATGTTTTTTAAAAGTTATAATACTATGTTAACATATTTTACGCTTTAATCAAGTTTTTAATTATGGATTTCCCACATTTTAACAAAGAATATCCAATAGTATTCATAAAGATACACATTGTACCCGGGTATATTCTACAATTAGTATAAATATAATTAAATCTATATGAAATTTCAAGCTTTAATGGAAAGTTACGGTATGTTAAAACAAACTAAACGGTTGTTTTATCCAAGAAATCTTAGTTTGTCAGATAAATTTACAAAGGCACTTAAAGAAGAGCTATTGCTTCAAGAAAAAGCCGGTATACCACCAGAAAAGTTTGCTCAAAAGCTTAATAGAGCTATTATATTCCTTGTTGAGGAACATAAAAAAAACCTCTCACCGAAGTAAGAGGTTTTAATATAATTAATTGTAATTTAGATTAGAACTTGTAGGAATAACCTACTGTATAACCTGTTACTTGAGTTGCTGAACTTGTAATATCGCCACGTTGTGCGAATAAGTCAGCTTCTAAACCTTTCCAAGCAAGACCAAGACCTGCATCTGCATACTTCTTGTTTAGTTTGAGAGCAGCAATTGTTGGTGCGCCTGGATCATTAAAACCAAGACCGACAGCAGGAACAACTTTTAAGCCATAACCAACGCCGATTGGAAGACGTAGATTTGCTTCGTAGTTGTTGCTACGGTTCTTTGAGTCATTAAGTGCAATACCATCCCATACAACGGTACCACCAAAGAGCTTACCATCTAATTTAACGAATGGTAGTGTGTCATTGGTTAGTCCACCAACCAAGGTTTCTGTACCTTGAGCGTGACGGAGTTGAGCACCTAATGTAAGGTTAGCAAGACCTGATGTAAAAACGTAACCAGCTGTTAAGTAGGTACGCTTTAAACCGGAAGCATCTGTGCTTGCAGTTGTAACTGATTTACCAGCTACTGTAGCGGTACTGTACTTCGTTAAACCGTTATAACGGCTAAACGTTTCAACAGCTAAGTCAACGCTATATACATCAAGACCAATACCAGCAGTGATATAATTTGTGCCAGTTACTGCGCCTTGTTCAATAAGCTTAGAATCAAAACCAGCATTTACGCTAACACCTTTGACAGGTGATAGTACTGTTGCTGTTTGAGCAACAGCTGCTACGGTTAATGATACTAACGCGAGGAATGTTAATAGTTTCTTCATACTCTATATTTATATATTATTTGTAAAAAATATCTACTTTAATGTTGTTTTTTTCGGGAAAGGATTTTTAAAGCCAACTCGGGCCCTTTTGTCCTTGCTTGATTCCCATTACTTTACGCACTAAAAGCTTAAGATAGAAATAAGCTGTCAAACCAATTGAAAGTAATAAAAGTTTATTGCAGTCACCTTTTATCTTACTTGAACCAATACGATACACTACGTTTAACTTTCTACCAGTTTCGTGTTTTGCATTAGTAAGATCAACCGTACTACCGGAATAGTCTTGATCAGACCAATTGTCTACAAGTATATCTGCATTCATTCTATTACCTGCTCCTTTTAGTGTGCCATTAATAGTAACGTTACAATTACCCTTTACACTAAAAATCTGATTACCAATATTAGATGTAGAGTTACCAAATGTACCAGTAACTGTAGCTGTTACATTGTTGTTTGCATCTACTGTACATTCACTACCTTGATCAACTACTAAATTATCTAATGCAATATTAGCTCTATCAGCAAGTTTGAGAATGCTTGCATATTGAGTGGGGTTGTCAGGTAAAAAAACAGTACTGTTGTCAGTTGGTGCGGGTACCTGTTTAATATCAGGGCTTCCTGCTTTAAGAGACCAAACACAATTGCCTTGTAGGTCGCATGCATATGAAAGATAGTTAACGTCTATTGAAGTCGATTTACTCATAATAAACTATTTATACTAATGTTTCATTAAATAAAGAAACCCGACTCAGATTGCTCCAAGTCGGGCGTTATTTTTCTAACTTATAGTATTAAAATAGATGTTGGTGCGGGGCTGAGATAGCTTCTTTCCAAGCTGCCTTAAACCCTACCCAAAACTTTTTAACACTTTCAACGAACTTTGTTTTTGTCTTACTGTTACCTATCTTATAGTCCTCGTATGCGAGTCTAACAAGACCACCAACAGCAAGATAACTTGTTATGATTAATACTTGCATATGTGTTGTTTTGTTGAGAACCGCAGCCCGGGGGCTTTGGTTGTTATGCTGGATAATGTCACCAGCACAAATACTTACTTAAGTTTCTTATATAATAATAAGAAAATCCATAGGGATAAACTATCACTTCTATTTGGATTAAAGATAATTGTAACGGCTATAGGTTGCAAGCTCGAGTGCCAATTCGTTGATACCGTGAGCAGAAAGGTGAAAAAAGCTCACATCCTTGATCCCTATAGTGTCACCTTAACAGCCGTAAAGTGGTGGACCTGAGGGGAGTTGCACCCCTGTGTTCCGTAACGTTCTTATCAGTTTCTACAAGCTTAGCACTATTAATAAAATGTATACCCATAGTGCTGATATACAAGTTGTTTGGTAGTGTTCCTGCTATTCTACTACCATTGAATAGTCAGTCTCGCTGAATGACGGTTATAATATATAGCGAGAATCTATACTACAACCGATCGAGCTTAAGCAGCTGCGAGTGCGAAGCTATCGCCGAATGAAAGAGATTCTTTCACAGCAGCGACTGCGTTCTTGAGGCTTTGAATAATGCCGTTTGTTTTTGTAGTAATTTATAAAGGATTTACTAATCCTGCTTGCTTCTAATACATCTGCCACAGAGTCGAATCTGGTACAGGCCCATTAAAATATGTTAAAGAACAATAAGTAATATAATATATTTACCATGAATAGCCAGCTTAAAGTTTTAGCAGAACAGTATCAATTAATGCTTGAAAAACGTGTTCAACCTGAACCCGAAACAGAAGAAGCATTGAAGCAATTCTTAGAAAAAAGAGCTGCTGGAGCTGCTAAGATTGCACATAGTTCAAAAGAAAAGGGTGGTTTTGCTACATTAACAGCTATTCATTTTGCTGCTAAAGCTAAACCTTATGCAGAATGTGAGAAAATGGAAAAAGATCCTAATAAAGATTGCGATAAAGCAAATGCTCACTATAAAAAAATGGCAGAAGAGGTTTATGCTAAGTTAGCAAATTTAGATAAATTATCTCAAAAAGAGTTTCAAGCTCTTATGGGGGAGTTAGAAGTTTGGGGCGAGGTATATATTCGTGCTACCAAACCTGAAAGTTTAAAGATTTAAACTTTTACTTTTTTAGGTTTTTTAGTTTTTTTAGCGAGTATTACACTCCACACTCTGTCGTGTAAATAGTATAATGCTATTTTACCAAAAAAATCTATACCCGCTATACCTAAAGACAGGTCAGCACGCTTTGTTAAAAGGTAGCTAATTAAAAATGTTGCAAGACTACCTAACACTCTGTAGGTAGTAGCTTTTAATAAAGATATGAGGTGACTGTTCATAATAGGAATTGGAGCGGAGTGGCGGGCTCGAACCGCCGACATCCTGCTTGGCAAGCAGATATTCTACCACTGAATTAACCCCGCATATTATCTATTTATCCAGTATTTCTTTAAAGTCTACGAAATCATTTTCGATACCTTCATAAAATTTATCTTGTTTGAATATTTGCATTATACGCATATGTTCATAGTTAGTTGTAAGAACCCATTTAGGTTCTTCACCTTTTAACATTAGGACAGTATAGTCTTTACCGTCTTTAGAAGCTCTACGTATTAATACCACTATATTATTTACAAACTAATGGTAATTAACAAGTATGAATATTTATGATTGTATAATGTATAATGGGGAATCCGATATGTTAAATTTTCGGTTACATGAATTATATGACCACGTAGATCTTTTTATTATTACTGAATGCGAGTATACATTTAAAGGAGATAAGAAAGAACTACTTTATCCTAAAATAGCTGAAAAGTTTGTAGTGTTTTCAGATAAAATAAAATATGTACCTAACAATATGCTATATTCTTCTACAGATGCATGGGCTAATGAAATAGGTCAAAGAAAATTCTTACAAACTGGTTTACCTGTATTAAACAATGATGACCTAATATTATTATCAGACGTAGACGAAATACCTGATACTAATGTGTTAAAACAATTACGTAATGCAAATTTACACGGTCAATATAAGTTCTTACAACACTTTTATTATTATAATACAAAATGCAGATGTAAAAACCTGTGGCCTGGTACTGTAGTAGTAGATGCAGCTACTTTTACACAATCAGGTTCAGACATGCAACAGCTTAGAAATAGTAGATTTACTATAGCTGATATTACATTACACAACCAAGTAACCGGTTGGCACTTTTCTTATTTCGGGGATGTAAATGCAATAATAAGAAAAATTAAAAACTTTTCTCACCAAGAATATAACAACGCAAAATACACTGACCCGGAAAAAATTAAAGAAGCTATAGAACAGGGTAAAGATATATTCTTTAGATCAAATATGGAATTTGATCACATACAGCATGAGACGTATCTACCCAAATACGTGCACATGCTGCAATATTGTAAAAACTAATTAAGACTTCTTACGTGTCTTTTTAGTGGTTGCTTTTGGTGCAGTAGTTTCTTCAAGTAAAGTAGTTACAGGTTGAGATACTTTTGTTGTGTTACCGTTAATCATGGCAAATATCTCGTCTGGAGTTTCTTTAACTTCCCAAACACCATGCGGGGGGCAGTGAACAGTTGTTACGTTCTCTATCGTGCCATCATCTCTTGTAATTGAATTTTCAAGTGCATTTACAATAAAGTCTGTATTAATAATAACAGATTTATCTCTATAAGCAGGAAAAGCGTTCGTTAATTTAAGGATCATAATATAATATTAACTACAAACAAGTATAAATCCACTAAAACTTAACATCTCCTACATTTATATTGTTACCGTTTCTCTGTACTAAAAGCACTCTTTTAGGTAGATTCTCTTCAGCTTGAAGCTTCTTTGCTATGTCAACTGCACTGTTAGAATCGGAATATTTAACAGCGCGTTCTAAATTACGGGACCACGTATTATTATCACAGTAAAACAGGCCTTCTTCAAGCACATTACGAGCATGCATGTACTTAATTGAAGAATCGAGTATTACAAATTCAGGGTTGTTCATATAACGGTTATATTGTAAAGTTCATTAAAGTCTTTTATAACATAGTCTGCTAAGCCACGCTCAACAGCTTGTTTACCAAGCATATAGGTTGCTTCCGGTTTTAGCAAATCTAAAGGCTTTTTAACATTTTGTTTATGTAAAATAGTATTTAATATATCTTTAGAAAGACGCAACGATATTAATTCGTTCTCTAACACTCTATGATAGTCTTCTGTCATTGCTTGACTAATATCATGTAGCATAACAATACTGTGCTCCATTACCATACGTTTACCTAATTTTCCACACGCTAAGAGTACTGCAGCAGCAGAGGCAGCATTAGATAATGCTAAAGTTGCTACATTACATCTTAATAACTGTATAATTTGGTATATTGAAAGCGTTGCATCTATATCACCACCAGGGGAGTCAATAAGCAATAAAATGTCTTTATTGCTTTTTTTGTCATACTTGATAAGCTGGTCAATAATCTTATTAGCCAGCTCTTCAGTAATCTCACCTGAGAGACGTACTACCCTACAACTTCCAAGTGTTTTAATTGTTTTTCTATTTGTAGGCATTTGATATTATTAAGGTTCTTTTCGATTGTACGTGCTGTTTTAATTTTAGTCATTAACGCATCAGTACGTATATTAACGTAGTCTTGAATATCTAATGGCTTAATATATTTCATGCCTTCTTGGCTATTAAAATCAATGCCCCTATCTTCGCATTTATCGGCTATAATATTTACAGCTTCCATTAGAGCAGCCCAACGGCTAAATTCGTAAAGTGATACTTTATTTGTATTATTGGTTTCCATTTAATGAAATATTTTTAAGTGCTGACGCATCGTAAATAGGGTCTGTTACTAAAGCGGTTTCTGCAACTAAATAAACAGAATTTTTAGCATTACAAAACCCACAGTTAAATCTATTTTCTTGATTAGTGAATACAATAACATTACTTTCTTTTTTACAGGATGCACAAGATACTCTCATTGTATTTTGTTCAGCTATTTGAGCCTCTCTTATCTTGAGAGCTCTTGCTTCTCTTAATGCTTTATATTCTAAAAACGAATTAGAAATATAAGATACCAAGAATTGACCGATAAATGCTACTACAAACCACATCCAAAATGGGTGGCCGAAATAAGCAACTGTTCCACCTATTAAGGCAGATATAGCCACAGTTACGGTTAATGATTTAAATAATAATATTAATTTGTCTCTCATAAGATCCCCTATTAGAGGAACTTATTCACTTAGGTGCAAGAGAAAAATTGTGCAAATCAGCAGCTAACTTTTTACACTCAACCATAATACCGTTTAGTTTACCACGGAATGATTCAAGCTTAGCTTCTCTACCTTTAAAAAAAGGTAATTTTGCAGCATCACGTGCTTTATTTCTTAAATCTTGTGCTTTTAAATATAAATCAGCAAGCTCTCTAACAGAATCTTGAAAAGGAAACGGCAATTCTTGTGGAACACCCATATTGTTTCCTTTGTTTCTAAGTTCCTCGATTTTGTTCAGTGTAGGAACACTGTCTCTACTGTACTCGTAAGCTGATGTTGTCTCCGGAGCCTGTTGGCCAGAGTATGAGCCAGTGTAGAATGACGACTCGTCAAGGATTTTCTTAGTTTTTCTTGGTTTCACTGTTAACTATACTTACTGTCCCATACATGAATCTACTGTTACATCTTGGACAAATCCAGTGAGCTTCGGTTACAACGTCTTTACCACGTCTAACTTGTGAAATACGTGGGTGTACTGCTGGTTGACCACAAGTACTGCAAGAAGATGGGCGTGGTTCTATTGTATTTGGTAACATAATCAAATACTTACTCAAAAGCCTTAAAATACCCAGCTAAAACATCATTATTCGATGTTTTGTTAAAGGAAGCTTGCCAATTACTCATTTTATCTATGATAGAGTTAAACTCTAACTCTGTACAATATGCAATAAACGAGCTAAAATCTGCTTTAGCATTCTTTGCATTAGAAAACTGCTTTTCATAAAGTTTTATTTCATTAGGGTGTGTGTTAAACCCATAGGTTAAACTAACAAGAGGCATATTTAATGAAACTTGTGCATTACATTGTTCTTGAGATTTTGTATCCCCAACAACAAATAATTTTGCAAGTTTTTGTCCGCGTATTTTACCTACTCCCTCAATACCTGGTATATTATCAGATTTATCTCCTACTATACACTTGTAATACAAGAATTCTTTTGGGTTTAATCCATAGTATTCTTCAAAGTTATTAACATCTACAAGAAGTTTTTTAATTGGGCTATAAAGGGATATACTGTCGTTAACTAACTGTGCAAAGTCGTTATCAACACTGACAATTATCTTTTTACCTTCTATATTTTCACTTAACCAGCTAATAACATCATCTGCTTCTAACTCTCCTGGAAAAATGTTTTTAATTCCAAGTGTTTTTGTAATTTCAATAATTCCATCTGCATCATCGTATACCGCTTTGTTACGTACATGATCTCTACCCGCTTTATACGTACCTTCCATTAAAGTATTACGAAAATTAACAGCACCTTCGGTTAGCTTTTTATCCCATGCAATGTAAACATCATCCGCATTAAACTGATCTACATACGACTTAACTGTTTTAAGAAAAGTAAATGTACTACCAACATTAACACCTTTTGAGTTAATTAATTGGCGACCAGTGTTATTGGCTACCCAGTGGGTGCGGTGAAGGGTGTTATTCCCGTCTATTAAGAGCGTTATTTTTTTGGACATCGGTAGCTTTAAGGTTGTATTCTGCTAAACAGACATTATATACCTTTTCAGGTAAAACATCTACTGGTTCCAAAACTTTATTTTGTATACCCCACTCATAGTCTTTTGTAGGTATACCGCGTATAAATTTATCCGGTAACGAGAAAAACGTTATATTTTCTTTATCAGTTTTTACCTTCACTAACCATTCACCTTTGTATTGCCCTTCAAGAACAACATAAATACGGCGTTTTTTAGGTAGAAAAAATAACTTAAGTTTAGTCAGTATTTTGGTGACCATAAGGGTCTTCCCCACCGGAATTAGCAATATTCTGATTAATTTTATACATTACACGTCTAAAACGTTCCAGTAGTGCATCATTCTCTGCAGTAGAGTTTGCTGATATTAATTCTATTGGATTATTGTTAATATCATATCCAATTAACATAAACGGGCCCATAAACTCTTTTATTTGTGTTTCAAGAGCAGCAATCTCTCCACGTCTTTCTTTAATGATATTGTTTTTAAGTTTAGCAAACTCCACTTGAGCATGTAAGATCAGATCTCTAATTTTTTTTTGATCTTCGGTTAACGTCACTGGTAGTACCGGAACCTTTAAAGCATCTGAAGCAGAGGCTTGAGCTTTCTTTTTAGGAGAGTTCTTTTTATTAGCTTTAGATACTTTTTGTTCTTTGCTCACCATAATTATTTAGTGTCTCGTTCAGCGGAAGCAACAAAATCATAGAACTCTTTACGAGTTTGTGGTTCGTTCATAAAATCCCCAGATAACTTAGAGGTAATCATAGCACAACCATGATGCTTTACACCACGATGGCAAGCACAAGTATGAGAGCATTTAAGAATAACTGCTACGCCCTGATTGCCTGTGCATAGTTGATCAATAGCTTTATGAATCTGAACTGTTAAGCCTTCTTGTATTTGAGGGCGACGAGCATAATGTTCTACAATACGATTAAGTTTAGATAGACCAATAACTTGACCATTTTTATCAGGAATATAAGCTACATGTGCAACACCGGTAAATGATAGATGGTGATGTGAACACATAGATACTACAGGTATGTTCATCTGACTAACAATACCATCATAACCGTCTGAAGGGAATGTAGTAATCTTTGGTGGCCCCTCATAGCAACCTTTAATAAGATCACATACATATGCCTTAGCTACACGACGTGGTGTGTCGGCACTATTGACATCATTACGCCAATCAATACGCAAAGCGTCGAGAAAGTCTGCATAAGCTTCTGCTGCGTTATCAATAATAGCTTTTCTATCTTCTTCTGTAGTTATCATACTGCTATTAGCAGTAGGAAGTATTGGGTGTTTTACTTTATTTGCCATGTTAAAAGATTTTACGGACTTAAATTGTTCGCCCGTTGTATAACTCTGATTTGTTGTTGATTCCATATTTTACTAAATAGCTTATTATAACCTCGATCGAGTCAGTTTTCAACTTAAATCGCTCAGGAATATATTGACCTCCGTCATAAAATTCAAAAAATGTTTCGCCAAACATACCATGATGATTAACGTAACATGTACAAAATACTGAAGCATTGCCTGGATCAATCATTACAGTCCACGAACGAGGATCAGCTTCACCGTATTCATCAAAGATCTTATAAACCATATAACCAGAGTCTTTAAGTCTTTTAATAAAATAACTTTGAGTTGTTATCTTGTTAGCCATTTATTTAACTAATCCAGAAATAATAAACTTAAATTCAGTTTCGGGTGTTGGCTTAACATAAAATGACATTATTTTAAGCTTAAGATTGATACCTACTCTTGCGGTTTCAAACTTAACTCCGGTTAATACTCTAAAGATATCTAAGTTAAAAGGTATAACCTGATTTAATGGTTTACCCTCTATTTTATCAGTTACCTTAAGCGATACACTATCTGTATTAGCAGATTCTTTATCACCTAATTCGCAGTACACGCCGTCTTGTTGTCCGTATAGATATATCTTATTGGTATCTGTAGTAAACGAACTTGCTTTAAGGATTTCTTGTAGTTTGCGGTAATCAATATCAAAAAAGGTATCAAGTTCTAATGCTTCTACTTTTTCTTTCTTAATTGAAGCTTTTGGTACTGCTGTATCATCTAAAAAGTGATATTTAAATTGTATTGAATCTGATTTATGAAATAAATGATTACTGTTAATTTTAAAGGTAAAATCATCTTCTTCTATACAGTCAATAACACGCAACAGCTTTTTAATATCTCCAATATTAAGTGACTGCTCTTGAGCAATATCAATAGGGTAGTTGTATTTACCAAGTAATATAATACTTGTATCAGGTTTGTTACATAAGACGTATAAACCATCTTTGTTGACCTTGATACAAGCTACATCTACAGCTTTACTGATAATATTTAAAAAATTATCAGCGAAATCTTTTTTAGCCAGTTTAAGTTCCATTTGCTATCTTCGGTTTTTTTTTATTATTAGAGTCAATTAGAGTGTTAATCTTGTCGGTTAACATATTAACCTTATTCTCTAATTTATCAATAGCATTTATTATATCTTCGTAACGAGCTTGTTTATTTAAATCAAATTCGAGTTGTCCTGAATCGGAAACTGGTTGACTAACCTGCTGTACAGGAAGTGCTTCAAATTGAGCTGCTGGTTGTAGAGTGGGTTGACTGATAATAGGTTGCTGTACTGGTCTCTGTTGCGAGAGTCTTTGTTGTGGTATAGTCATACCAGCTGCCTTCATAATGTTTGAAGGCATTACTTTAGACATATCCACATCTGTTACTTTCAGGCTATCACCTATAGCGTTCTTTTTAATACCGCCTATATCATTAGACACCATTTTACCAAGCATAGCAATAGCAATCATCTGCTCTTGCGTTAACCCCTGTTGTTGAGAAGCTAATTGTTCAGCTTCTGTATCTGACATAGCGGGTACAGCAGACCGCTGTTGGGCAGTCTGCTGACGAGCTTGTAATATTTGCTGTCTTCTTTCTTGTTCAGTCATTGAGATTATAAGTTATCAAGACCATCGAGAATGGCTTTAACTTTATCGTCGTTTGTATCTGAATCTTCTGCAACTATAGGTGCCGATTTAGCGACTGACTTTGCTGCTGGTTTAGGTGCAGGTGTATCGTATGGTACATCTTCTTCTTCCTCTACAACCGGTGCGGATACTGGAGCAGCATCTGTACCATAATAGTGAGTATCAATAAATGTTTGTAATTCTGCAGGTGTTTTATGCTCTACAAAAGTACCAAGATCATAAATGCTTTCATATACATCTTGAATCTTGTCTTCATCTAAGCCATCAATAGCAGATGGTGATAAGAACTTAGAAGCTGTATAAGTTGGGTACTTTGGTGCACCTGGCTTATCTGATACTAATTCTGCTTTAATACGTAAGTTACAGCCATTTTCACTTAGATCAAAGATCTTAGCGCCGAATTCAGCTGAATCATCACCACTAATAGCAGATTCAATAATCTTGTTTAATTGTTTACCGAAACGTAATACTTTAACAGTACCGTTGTTTTCTGGTGATACTGGATCACTTACTACATAAACATTAACATACCAGTTCTCTTTACGACGTAGATTTGCTTTAGCCTTTTCTTGTTCATCAGGAGTACCACCGCGTAATACCTTAAAGTATAGTTCACTAATCGGGCAACGTTCACCCCATGTAGAAGGAGATGTTACACTTACGTATTGACCGGTAGCAATACTATTCCAACCGTGATGATAATAATGTAAAAAGGTTTCACCTGGGTTTTTAATATTAGGTAGTAAACGTACTACATAATTACCTGGCTTAGCAATAGAGAATAGATTCTTAAAGCTGCTACCAGTATTTTTTGTCTTAGCTGAGTCGAGAGCGCTTTTAATGCTTTCGAACATATTTGAATTAAACGTAGGTTTCATAATTGTGTTGTGATTTTAGTTTAGTTTTTAGTTTTATCAATAGTATTAGTTGTATTTGTTATTAGTTTGAGACCTTCGTCAATAAGTTTCTTTGCTCTAATGGATGAGTTCAATCGCATCTTGTATTTCTGGATGTTATTTGCAGCATCTTTCAAGTAAAGTAACTTATCTTGAGGGTTAAGAGAGTTTAGCTGGTTTTCAAAGAAAGGCAACTTAATCAGTACATAAATGTTAATAAGTTTGTTATTATATTCGTTAAATATTCTATATGTATATCCTTCTTTCGCTCTACAGTAATCAGTAAGTGTAGTTTTCTGGCGAAGGCAAGTACCGGCAATATGTTTTAAAGTCTTTTTAATGTCTTCAATTTGACTTTCCGTATCCGGTAATTCTTCTTTCTTTTGCTTTTCTACTGTAGTATAAATAGCTATAGCTTTTTGTGTAGTGTAAAAATTTAGCGGAAAATGCTCTTCATCTTTATAAACAATATAAGGTGCTTTAAAATAGTCTCTTGGATCTATTTGAGGAAATTTCTTAAAGAATAATTCCAAACGCTTACAAATAACACCATCCGGGGTTTTGTCAAAATCATTAAAGTCTTTACGTGCTTTCCAAGGCTTGTTTAAAGAGCCACGCGAAACGCTTAAATATGTATTATAAATTTCCGGAACGTTCATTAGTACTACGATTGTAGTACCTCTCTCACAACTTTGCTACGGCAAAGGTTAGAATTATACTTTAAAAATATTAAAATAGCTTCTTTCTCGTTGTCAACCTGTAACATCCGCATGTAAACTTTTTTGTATATTTTGTTCTTAACAATCAATGAAAACACAGCCACATTGTTAAGTTTTTTATTGTGTATAATGGAACAAAACGAGCTAAACTTAATTAGCTCTGCTTCTACCTCTTCTTCAATTAAAGAGTCAAGTGGGTTTTCTAAAACTGCGGATTCTAATGCACCAATTACTCCAGACATTATTGATTCTCCACTGGGGTTAATTGTTTAACAAATTCCATAAATGTATCTGTAATTTTACCACCAGCGGCATACTCGTGACCACCACCTTCGCATAGCTTAATAGCAAGCTTTGACATATCTATACTACATTCTTTTTTCTTTCTAAAAGATACATGTGAGTTATTAGTATTAACGAAAAATACAATATCTGAATCATATTCTTTAATTAAATGGTCGCAAATATCATTAACATACTTTGTACCGGTTGTACCTGTAACCTTAACATTTTGCTTACTAATATTCACGTTACCTGAAAACACCTGTAAGTTCTTTATAGTGTTATCTCTACCATTAATATATTCTTTAATGATATTAAGCTCTTGTTTATTAAAACCACTAAAACCGTTATAAAAACGTTCAACAAATTTATCAGTACGGGTTTTGTCTAAGGTTTTTTGTGTGTTGGTTAATAAGCAATTTAAATTATAAGATTCGTTTATTTTAAATTGATAGCTGTCGTAATCATCCGCTAACGCAATTAAAAGCTTTTGCTCTGTAGAAAGTTTCTTTTCAAAACCAGGGTAACTTGTCTTAAGATATTTATATAGTTTTTTAGCACAAGAAGTTTCTTCAACCACATTAACAGTCGCGTTCTTATAAACATCTTTTGCGTTTACGTGCGTTAGATGATGGTCAATAATCTCTACATTAGCTTTGTCAATAAGATCTGCACAATTACTTGTATCAAGATCTAAAAAGTAAACTTTATCGTAGTTACTGAAATTATCTTCTTCTAACCACCGTAATATTTCTCTTCTTAAATTACTGACTGTGGTAGCTTTGTATTTTAGGTCGCCAATATTTGCATTAAGACCCCAATGTAGTGCCAATAAACTCACGGAGCCATCTAAATCGATGTCTGTAAAAATGTATATGTTCTTGGCACTCATAAGACTTATTTAACTTACTTGGCCATATTTTCAAGCTTTCTTTCCAAGCTTGACATAACATCAGAATCGCTGTTATTATTGGCAAGTCCTATATAGTCTTTTTCTTCAGAAAGCGAAAGAGTATTATAATCTATTCTCATAGCTGTTGCTCCGTGTTTAGGTCCTACACGATTTTTAATACCACCTACTTTTATAATGCCTAAATCCTGATCACCTTCATCTTGATGAATAGACCAAACAACGTCTGCTGTAAACGCTACACCTAAAGATTCGCTTACGGTATCCAGACTTGGTTTCTCCATACCTTCACGGTTAGTTTGAATTGCACTTACTATAGGAATACTAAAGAAATATGAAAGAGCTCTTAATTCTTCTGCAGTATTTTTACCTTGTTCATAAGAGTTATCACCGCTACTCGCCTTTATCAGTCCAAGATAGTCTATAACGAGTATATCCGGTTTTATCCCGGTCTTTACTAAAGACTCAAGATAGGCTCTAATACCACCTATAGTAATGGATTTCGGTGGGAACTCCTTAATGATAAGCTTTTGCTTACGTTGTACTGATACTTCTTGAAAATATGTTTCTAATGGTTTTATCTGTTGCTGGATATCTTTAATAGGTATTTTTGATAGATGTGAACTAATGCGTTTAGCATACATCATTTCAGGCATTTCTAATGAAATAAGAACGGTAGTTAAACCACGTTCTGCCATATTAGAAGCTATATTACCTAAAAAGATAGATTTACCAATATTAGTTGGTCCCAGGAATAGATAAAGAGCTCTACCTCTTTTAGCTAAACCACCACCAATTTTATCGTCGATGAAGTTCCAACCTGTAGGTATAGTTTCATTAGGCGTACCAAGCTCATCAATAATTTTTTGATATTGACCGTAAAAATCTAAACCAATGTCGTTAATAAGCGTTACATTACACGCCTTTTCAAACATCTTTAAGAACTTACCATAATCAGCTTTATCATTCGTTACATCATCTACTATCTTCAGTACCGTATTATAAACGTTCTTTTCTTTAAAAAACGTCTCAGTATTAGCAATAAGCTCATCCATATTAAGAGTGGTATCATATTGCTTGTAGGTAGTAACTGTATCTTTAAATAGTTTTAGATCTTCTTCTTTACTGAGATAGGTTTTAATCTCGGTAATAGTAGGTAGTGCTTTACGCTTATTGTAAAAGTCTTTGACAATACTCACTACAAGTTTATTACCAGCGTTTTTAAAGTTCTCCGGTGATAAATGGTCTAATACTAAAGATACATAGTAAGAGTTAAATAAACATTGATGTGCAACAATGTTTTCAAAATATTCTGCGTTTACTTGAAGTTTATTCTTCACTTTATTATTATAATATATAAAATAAAAAAAGCTAAGGTTTCCCTTAGCTTTTTTGTTTATTCTGATGATTCAGTTTTTTCTACCGGCTCTGAATCAGGTATCTGATCGAGAGCCCCACCATATCGAACCTTTTCTTTTAAGGTCTCTTCTAATAGAGGTATAACTTTAGTATCCCAAAACTCAGTGTCATTTTCCCAAGTCTTTCTATAACCGATCTTTTCTCCATTGAACTGAAACGTAGAACCAGTTTGCTGAATTACTCCAAACGCAATAGCCATGTCAGCTAAACCTGCATAACGACTTAACCCGGTACGGAAGTTGTTATAAAGCTCAGCTTTTAAGAAAGGAGGTGCAAAACGGTTCTTTACTGTCATTGCTGACAGAGTAACACCGCTTACGTTGTGAGCTACTGCTATTGCTTCTTCTCCTTCGTTTTTGTCAATCTTTTCGTTTCGAGTCGCAAGCTGAACCAACAAAGAAGCAAGATAAATAGGGCCAGAGCCACCGGATTGGCGCTTAACCAATTCAGGATAGAGTGAAGTAGGGTTGTCATAAATGTGATTAGTAAACAGAATAGGCACACGAGCTTTAGCTGCCTTAAAGGTTAAAGCACGCATCATAGACTTCATTGCTTTAGCCTTAGTACCCATATCTGCTGCATCCTTACCTTCTGTAACGTCACGAAGCTCTTTAGCACTTGCTAAGTTACCGAGACTATCAATAGCAATAATAACCTTTAAGTTAGGGTCATTAGCTGCAATAATCTTGTCTAAGAATGTAGCGATTTGGTTACGACAATCTTCTACTGTTTCTACTGGATAGTACTTTAAGCGCTTAGGATCAACACCAACGCCTTCAGCAGATTGCCTATCTACTGCTGCTTCTGTATCCCATACTGCAGCAAAGTAGCCTTTCTTTTGAGCGTTCGCAATGATCTTATTAACAATAAGCGTCTTACCCGCTCCGGAAGGACCGGAAAAACCAGTAACCCTACCAACAGGAATACCCTTGTAAAGAGATCCAGAAAAGATAGCATTAAGTGCATAAGAGCCGGTATCAATCCAGTCACCTACAATAGATAAAGAATTATCTTCAGAGAGCATCGATGCATCTGTATTCAATGCATCGACCGCCTCAAAAATGTCTTTTAATGACGAAGCCTTAGTTTCAGTAGTCTTAGACTCCGCAGTTGTTTGTTTACGTGCCATATTTTGTATTAGCTATTATCGTCTGCGTCAAATAGCTTAATAGTTGGAGCAGGTTCGTTTTTAGTAATCTTAAACATCTCTACATACTGTGCTGTAAGATTTGCTTCAAGGTTTAAATTACCTGCTAAAACGATCTGGGATTTACTGTATGTCCAGGTTGGGAATACGTCACGATCTGCAAAAAATTCTCTAAACATTAAAGGATAGAGTTGTACTTGTAGTTTTTTATCTTGAGAAGGTGTAACATTCAAGATTGCAGGTTTACTAACAACGATACTATTTTTATCATCGCTTACGTATGTAGCAACAATAGTGCGTTGTATGTTATCAAGGAATACAATGATTTGATCTGGGTTCATATAGTTATATTAATATAGTTTTTATTATAATCAAGTTTATTGACGAGGAAATTTAAAGTACGGGAACTTTATGTTGATAAGATTTTGATCAAGTAATTTTTTATTTGATGCGCGAGTAGGAACAATATCCCAACCACCACGACGAGCATAGAAACAAGTCACCATAAGCTCTTCTGGTTGTAACAAGTCCCATAAACGTTTATAAGCAGCTTCACATATTTCTTCATGGAAATGACATTCATTACGGAATGATACGATCCACTCTAATAAGGATTGTTCTGTTACTTCTTTATCACCTTTATAATAAATAAAGATATCACCAGAATCTGGCTGCTTAGTAATCTTACAGTTAGAACGTAATAAAGTACTCATATAGAAATGAGGTTTAGACACTTCAGCGTCGTTTGCAACTAAAAGATCAGCATTCTCGTTAAACACTGTAAATTTAACCTTTTCAGCACTTTTAATCTTTTCGAGAGCTAACCATGACTGCGGATTATAATCTCCGAGCCAAACATTACGCGCTTCTTCAGTAGTAATATCTATAATTTGTGGAAATAGCTCTACTTTAACATCAGTTTCTAATAATAGAGATAAGTCCTTAGAAGCTGTTTGCTTAATGTTCTTAAGTACTTCTTTAGTATTCTTACCCATCTTTTGCATGTTAAATGAGTTCCAGTAAAGCTTCATTGATTTAGATTCAACAATGAAATCATTAGTAGCAGAATAAATTACCTTAGCTACGCATGTAACTGGTAAACCATTATCTGTTAATGCACTACATTCATAACCGTTCCAAATATCGTAACCTACGAATGGTAAAGAATCGTTCTGTAAACCTAAATAGGTACGATTACGTTGGCGTTCTTCACGCACTAAAATCTCAGGCGTGTAGGTGGTAGGAGAATCAACTCTCTGACCAAGTACTTTGTCAATATTATTAGTATTATAACTCATTGGTAAAATCTTTCTTTATATTATCAATTACAATTTTAGTTCTGTCTTCTAATGATCCCATTACATAAACAAGTTTATCAGCAGGCATTGAATGATGTTTAAGATAAAAATCAAATTGATTTACAACACCATCAAAAAACTCTTTACCTGTACTTCTTTCTCCGTCTTCTTTGATACTAAGTTCAGGTACAACATAAAAAATCTTATCATAAGTCCTTAACATTTCTTCGTATACAACTAAAGCAGCTTGATAAACATCTTTATGTACTTGTCCTTTTTCATAAAAATAAGTTGTATATGCAATCCCATCTAAAGCACCTCTATCTAAGATCCAGTTACCTGGAGTTAAACCATACTCTAAATGACGAGACATTACCAGATATTGAGTTAAAGAGGTACCACCTTCATTAATAGGTACATTAAGATCTTTTAAACCTCTTGTTAAATTAGTTCTAAAACTAAAATGATAATCACTTGTAAGATTAGCATTCTCTTTTAGAGCTTTAACCAAAGTAGTTTTGCCTTGTGAATGAGCACCACAGATTGCAGCTTTATAATTTGATCTCATAAGTTATTTATTTAATAGGCTTTTGCGCATAAAGCCAACCCAATTTTCGATTGCTAATTTATGTAGTCTACCAATATATTCGTTTAAACTGTTAAACTCGTTATAGATATTGTTACTAAAGAACTCTTTTTCGGATATCACTCTACCAGCATCTACTTCTGGTATAACTTCGTGAATAACGTGCCCGTGTAGTTTATAAGGTTTTTCAAAATGTTTATACCATACTTTAGCTTGTGGGTCTTTACCTTTTAGTTCAGGAAACTTAGTTATAAGACCTGGATGTCCGTTGTATATCTTGAACCTACCGCAGATCTGTGGCGGTAATATACGAAGATAGCCGTGAAGGGTAATTATATCAGCGTTCCTTATAGCTTCTCTATATTCTTCTACTGTTGGTTTCTTAGGTAAGAAAATAAAACGATCAAAACACTTTTCTAAGAGATCAGGATTAATCTTATCCATGTCTTCGAAGCTTTTATTAGTTATGATTGCATCCGGAAACCTACCAATATTTTTAGATATCTCGTATATCTCAGATCCGCTCTGAGAGAAAAAGGTTTTCCATATTAGGGTACGTTTCATATTTTTAAGCGATAACCTATTGTATTATCACTAAAGAAAATTACAAGTGTAAAGTCAATAATACCGTGTTTTATTAGGTAAGGTTTAACTTCGGTTAACTCTCTTACAGGGATTTCACAATTACGAATACAATCCCAAAAACAATAATCCCTAATAGAAATATTATTTGCCAGGAGGTGGGGATAATTAGCATGGACGGAATTAGTTATAGCTTCTAACGTTGTCATCCATTAACGTAGTTTCTAAACTCAATTAAATTATTTGCAATGATTTTTTCTTGCATTGCATCCGGTATTACATCTAAAAGATCTACAAGCTTAGTAGACTCCTTTTTCCAGTTACCAATAGCATTAGAGTATCTTACTCTTTTAATACCGTGAACAATAGGAGATGATGTATCTAATGTTTCAATCCAATTATATTCAGGTCCTTGATAAAAACTAAATTCTCTTGGGTGTGCACAGCCTAATAAATGATGAGTTTTATCTTTATTAATAATACCATCATTCATTAATTGATTAAGAGTCATTACTCTACCCATCATATAAGATACCCATTTGTTAGGGTGCGGAAATAGTTTGAGATAATAAGAATAGTCAAATGAAATAGCTAACTTATCTACATCAATTTCTTGATCTAAAGTTACATAACATTTAACTAATTCAGCATAAGTTTTACCTTGTACCACGCCGATAGTTTTAGAATCGTTAACAAAGTCCCATTCTCTCCATAAGCATTTCTTAGCAGACTCAATTGTACCATTACAATCCTCCAATACGTCTGGTATGATATACTCTGTAGGGTTAAGTCTTTGAATCCAATAAGCATAGCGTTTAGGATTAAAAGATTCACCTAATTCAAAGATAGAATTATCTAATAAGACATGTCTACCCATTTTAACACTATCTTCAAAGAACTTGTAATATTCTGGGTGAGTTTCGAAGAGGTGCACTAAAGCGTAGCAGTAATCGTTGTATGTACGAGAGATCTCGAGCATACTTAAAGGAGATTCGTGAGATATTTTAATCATGTGAATAGGTCAAATAAGTCTGTTTGTGCTTGATTGTTTACTTGTGGTAACTGCCAGTTAAGAGCTTCATAAACTGCTTTTACTGGAGGTACTATAATTGTATCGAACATTTCTTCATAATCAACTTGAAAATCGTTTAATTCTGGTGGAAAACTAACAGGGTAGCAAAGAGTATCAATATTATACCTGTTAGGCGCAATATAAATCTTCTTTACCTTACCACCTGAAGTAATGCGTTCGTACTTTGTTTCTAACCCTCTATGTTTTAATAGCATGTTATACCAAATAGCTCCTTTGACATGATTAGGTGTACCTTTAGCTATTTTAAACCCTTCTGAACGTACTTCATGTTTTTCTAAATCACTTAAACCACCTCTAATAGCTACATCGTCAATAGATAATGATTTAAACCCATCATAAACGTCTCTATAAATAGTGTTTGCTTTATTTTGATCTTGTACTAATAAGCTATTCTCAATAACCTTTTTAATTAGTTCTTTAGCTTTCTTAGGGGTAGTAGAACGTGCAATTTCAACACCAACATATTTAAACTTACTAACATCTGCACCTTCGTCATTTAATACATGTATAATGTAGCGTTTCTTTTCAAGGTATACTCCTACATCACAGATAGATTCACGTTTGAAGAAATAGCGTGGGTCTATTGAGTTGAGTTTATCTTTAGCCCATTGTTTAATATGTTCGTTAAGATATACACCTAATTCGTCATCAATGAACTTTAAACCTTCTTTATTAACCTTGTTTTCAGTTAATATGTTTAACTTCATTTGATCTAATAAAGGTTGAATAGTAACGTGAGTACTATCCGTATCGTTATATATAGTTAACGATTTACCAGTGTAGCCAAACCTTTCCTTAGCGTATTGATCAATGATATCACTTGCTTGCTTAACCACTGACTGACCAGTAAGAGTAATGCTACCGGCGTGATCACTATCGCAAATAGGGCTAAACTTATTAGCAAAAACACCGTAAATGGAGTTAAGAAGAATTTTGATAACGTGCTGAATGGTGTCAGCTCGTTCCATATTAAACTTACACGTTTTGTACTCATCTGTATCTGTAGTTAACTTACTTAGTTTCTTTTTAAATTCGACGTACTGATTTTTATTGGTTACACGCTCTTTATACAGCCCATCAATTAATGCAGGCACCACACCTTTTTTCTTTTGCGTGTATAGTACATTTGCTTTAGATAGAGCAAGTTTTTCAACCTGCATAAACTGTATAAACTTTTCATGCGATAGTGGCTGCTCTTTGTTATTACCGTAACGAATAACCACTTCAGTATCACTCTTACTAACTATTTTACCGAACTTAGTCTCCGGGGATATATTCAAGGTAATAATGGTATTAGGGTATAGTGAGTTAGCGTCATAACTTACTATAGACTTTTGTAGGCCTCTTTCTGGTTCTCTTACGAAACCACCCTGAATTTCCTCGCGTAGAGGTCCTTCAACGAATGTTGGTATAACCATACCGTGTTTATATGCTTGTAGTGCAACGCACCCGGTAACAATAGAAACTTTACCTAAAGCTGCTTCAAACGAGGTTAGTCCTTTGTAAGCTAACATACGAATAATCTTAAAGAATTGCAGTTTCTTTTCCATTCGTACTAACAGGTCAACGTCTTGAATATTATAATCTACAAAGTTATTCCAGTCGTTTTCAGATAGAGAAGCTAAGTTGGTAGCGTTGATAGCTAATTTACCTTCACCTAATTCGTGTTGTGCCACAAAGTTTAGTGCATACGACTCTAACAAACCGCGAGCAAAACCTCTGTACACTTCGAGATAATCCATTGCAGATATACCATGAATATACCAACGATCTAACTCTTGACCTTTAACAAAGATACCTTTACGACACCAAAGACTTTTTACTGGGGATAACCTCTTAGCTGCGTCTTCTCCTAATAAGTTATTAATACGGTTAATTAAATAAGGGAAGTCGAAAAAGTCTGTATTCCACCCTGATAGTATATCAGGGTAATAACCGCTTTCCCAGAACTCTAAAAACTTTTCTAAAAGGTTATATTCACTTGTGCATTGAGTGTATATAACGTTATCACGAGTCGGAGTATAAGGCTTACAACCCCAGGTATAAAAGTGTTCAGAAAGGTTATCATATATAGTTAACAGATTGATAGGATGCTTTGCATCCTTAGCTTCAGGGAACTCATCCGGTGAATAAACTTCGATATCAAGAAAGCAAACCTTTAATGGGTTAGCAGAAAACTCAGGTTTTTCGTATTCGTCTTTAAACTGCTCAATAAGAAATTGTTGCTCTACCTGAATATTGTGATATAGACGTTTAATGGCGCCGTCTTGTGCAGCTTTATTACGATCAAAGTTACTCTTAAATACTTTTTTCTTTAACTTAGTATTAAAGATAGATAAAGCATCAGCTGTTTCAGCATTTGTCTCTACATAAAAATAAGGCTGATAAGGTGTTTTTTTGATTACACGCTTACCATTCTCATCCCACGTAAAGAGATGACACATACTATCTCGTTGACTGTAATAAATGTTACGATACACAGGTCATTATTATGTGACCTTCCACAAAAATATCAAGAGAAATATACTTTGCAATACTCATCTATATGGTCTTCTAACCAATATTTTGTAGCATTTTTACGAGCAATATCCGATTCGGTTAGATATGTACGGCGATCACTTAATGTTTTCTTGATAACACTTACCATTTCATCTGCTGTATCAAATCTCAATGGAGCGTTTTTATATGGTTCTAAGTTTTGACAAACACAAGGTATACCTAATGCACCAGCTTCAATGTGTTTAATATTGGCTTTAGCTAAATTAAACCTATTATTCTGTAATGGAGCTATTACCATATTAACGTTTAAAGCATTGAATGCATAGGGATAATCCCAGAGTTTCGTCCAACCAATATACTCTATATCACCACTACGTACATAGTCTGCAAGCTCTTGTGGGCAACCGCCCATTAATACCCATTTAAACTGCTTGACTGTTTTCTTAATGACATCCAATATATCACCGAAATCGTCTTTAATTCCAGGCACCCCTGCAACATTAAAATGTGTAGGGCTACCGATATAACCAATACGTGGTCGGCGCTTGTTGGTTTCGTAATTTTCTGATATCTTAGTCTTATTATAAAACCTATCCATCCAGAACTTCGGCATATAGTTAGGCAATACAATACCAGGTACACCTGACTTCTCCTGATAATACTTAGCCATATACTCAGTTGGAGCAGTAATGCCATCACATAGCTGCATTATCTCGATAGCGGTTTTACCAATACTTGGATCAACAAATGCTTCACGAGCCTTATTATATAAAGGAATATCTTCAGGAAATATTACATCGTCAATTTCATAATATATCTTAAAATTATTAGTTTTTTCTGAAATACTCTTTAAGAACTTTACAAATTGTAATTGAGTGGGGGTAACTTGTCTTTGTATTCTTACAGAAGAAATACCTTGATAGAAGTTCTCCTGTAAAATCATAAAGTTATTGTTATTAATAATACCTAATTGATGTGCATTAATAACTGATTCAGGCCAATGCATACGCCAGAAACCACAACCTTGATGGTCTGCAGCAAAACTCACTGCACGTTTCATACCACCTGGTGTCTCCATTACTGGAAGTGGTGTATCAACCACCGGGCTACCAAAAGCAGGTGCCCCAAGAGGCATTTGCGGTGCACCGATTACTAAGCCGTTATTAGGAAATATCATAAGTTGTTGTTCTTGTTGTTATGCCGTTTTTCTTTTCAAGATATACGATTTCACCACCGATACAGTATTTTTTACTCTCTTTACGGTGAGAAATAATATAAATTGATTCATTGTAATTATCTACCCTTTCTTTAAGAATATCAAGTACTAACTCAATACCTTTTTCATCCAATGATGAATCAAATAATTCATCAAACATACTCAAGTTAAGCCAAACATCAGCCTGTGCTCTACGGATATCTTGAAACGTAAATAACATTGCAAGATCGATAGCTTTACGCTCTGCACCGGAAAAGTTAAAATAGCTACACTGACTTCCACGCTCGTTGGTAATAGTCTCTTCAAAAAACTCGTTAAATGTAACGATACTATTGCTTTCAAGTCTACGCAAATATTGTGCTAAACGCATGTTTAATACTTGTAGTATCTTTTTAACAATATACGACTTCACTCCTTCTTCGTCCACAATAAACTTAGCAGACTCAACTATATCTATTCTTTCTTGTAAAGAGCTAATTTGTTTTTTAGTCTCGTTTTGCCTTGTAACAATAGCATCTATAATATCTTGATAGTTATTAGAGTCTTTGTTGAGCTGATCTATATCTACGACTAATGAAGATTGCCACTCATTGAGTTGCTTAACACGATTATTAATGTTTTCTACTTCTTTCTTACGAATATTAAAGTCGTTTATTTTCTTCTGAATTGTTACTATAGCCTTTTCAACTTTATCTAATTGCTCTTGTGCTTCTACTAAAAGCGGCTTTTGTGTATCAATAACCTCTGTGTACTTTTGTATTTCAGTCTGACACTCCGCTTTATCTTTTTCATATTGAGTGTTTACAGCTTCAGCTAAGTCTTTACCGCAATGAGGGCATTTACTATCTACCTTCTTTAGCTTTTTAATACGATCATTATTAAGTTTGATATGTGTTTCCGCTTCAGTAATAAGCTTGTTTATAGTAGCTATTTTACGGTCGCATGCTGTTTCAGCTGTTTTTAATGTAGATAGCTTATCTTGTATTTGCTTTTCTGCTACTGTATCTACTGACTCTAAACTGTTAAGCTTTTCATCTATACCTGCCAGTTCCTTAGCATTGTTAGACTGACGTGTTAATAGAACTTCAAGTCTTTTCTTTTTAGTGTCTTCATAAGTTTCTTTTTGTTTAATCGCGTCTGCTAAAGATCTGTTAGTTTCTTCTACTTTTGTACTTTCAATATCAAGTAAGCGTTTTGCTTCATTATAATCAAAGCGTGCAAAACTTAACATATTACTAAACACTTCTAAACCAAGTATGCCTTCAATAAACTTGCGTTTCTCGATCTTCTTCTGTGCCATGAAAGGTACAGTGGTATTAATTGTCATAACAACACTGTTCTGAAATATTTCAGAAGAGGTTTTAATAGTGTCGACTATCAACTCTGTAGTTTGCGGTACACCAGATCTGGTAACGTCTTCACCATTAATAAAGAAGAAACATTTAGTGGGGTTAAGTGTTCTTAGCACTCGACATTCATTATTAATACCATCTTGCTGATAAGTAAATTCAAGCTCGACTTCACACAACTGATCCGGTGCTTGATCGTTTACTATGTTTTCTTTTTTAAGATCGCGTATAGTGCTACCGTACAGAGCAAAATGCACTGCGTCAGCAATAGTGGACTTTCCAACGCCATTCGCTCTATCAGCTTTATCATAATTTTTACCTGTAATAATATTTAGTCCAGGCTTAAAATCTACAACTACCGGTCTTTTACCTACAGACAGGAAATTAGTAATTTTTAAATGTTTGAAATAAACATAACGCATTACCTAATAGTATAATATAGAACTATCTTTTTTCTACTGTAAACTTATTTAACGTTTGCAAACTTAGAACCTACCGGTCTAAGTGTAACTTTTTCACCACCAAACAAATCAGTAGGGTTAAACTGTGTAAATAATTGACTATATAGTTCTTTATCAAAACTGTACTTGTTACCAGCTTCACAAGCTTCTCTATAGAGCTTTAAACCGTACTTATGTGCAAGACTGGTCATTATTGCTTGTTCAGTTCTATGTTCAATAAATTCCGGAGCTTCTGCAGCAAGAATACTTTTATCAAACGTTGTAGCTAATGGGTTGACACAATATGTTAACCATTCCATTAAAAACTGTGTAGCTTTCCATTTACCTTTTTGAAATAACATAAACCGTGCAACACCAGCCTGTACGTTGTAATATTTAGGGTCGTTTTGTCCCATCACAATGTAACAATCTTTCTTGCACCAATAAGAGTGTGTTTGTCCGTTAGCCGCAAATAGCATTACACCACCGTCTTTATCGCATTGATTAAACAATACATTTAAATCACTAACAGGGTAACAATCAGCATCTGTAAATAGCACTATATCACCGTCTTGTAGGTTTTGTAAAGCATGATATATTATAAATGGTTTCCAGCAATACCATCCAAAACCTCTTTTATGCGGGTGTTCCCAAAGCCATTTATTTTGTTCAAAGAATGGTTGTTTCATTAACCATACATCATCGTACACTTTAACTTCATCAGCACCGAATTTAATACCGTCTTGAACTATTATACGAGTGGTGTCATCATAGATATTACCACCAAAAGTAATGTATACTTTTTTCATTATAATTTAGCCCAAGGCCATGTGCTGACGTATCTTAGTAAGTCTTCTTTTTTAGCATTTAATACTTTATCGAATTCTTTTCTATTATTATTATAATATGGGTTAGCTTCACTGCTATCTTGAGATCTTACATGATCAATATGATATAAAGGACCATTTACTCTTGCAATACGGTAACCAAGTATTTCAAAACGCTTTAACCGTTCCCAGTCTTCACAGCCCCAAGATACACAATTTTCATTTTCCATTCCACCCTCTATAAAGGCTTTTTTGTACCAAAATACAGCACCACCAAAGGAATTTTTACCGAAATTTTGATATGTATCAGGGTTTAAGTTAGCCGGGTCTAAGTTTACAATTTCCTTTAAAACATCACGTTTAATGTTAACAAAATAACCACTATAAGGATATACACAGTCTAAGTTATTGCTTTTTAATAAATTATATGCTTTTACAATTTGTTTTACAGGAAATATTACATCACAATCATAATTAGCTATAAAATCAGTTGTGGCTTGCTTAGCCATATTGTTAAGATAACGAGTACGGTGAAACACACCGTCATTTTGTTCATAAACATGTGTAATACTGTATTTATTTTTAAATATAGGTTTAGGTCCGTTTTCATACACAATTATATTAGTATCAAAATTGTGTAACAAATACTCGATAACATAGTTGAGATTGAATGCTCTATCATCACTATCAATTCTGACAGGTATTGTGAATGTTAGGTTTTTTAAATCAATTTTCATTGGTATTCTTTTCTATCGTCTAATTCTGGTTTATTTTTTTCCGTCCACATCATACACATAATATTCCACACAGCAGCTGCAGCATGATCCTCACTGTCTTCTCCTTGCCAGTATTTCATTAAATGACGCTGTGCACTGTCATAATATACTGACGTATTCATACCTTTCTTCCAGTTATTGAAACCGTACTTCTGCCCGCCTACAACAAAGTGGCTTGCCACTCTCATTAATTCTTCATGAGGCACCAGGCTAACTCTTGGTTTGCCAACATCAGTGTCTCTTTGTGCACCTGTATCAAATTGTCTTTTCATTTTGTAATATATTGTTATATATCCAATCTTCTGATAAAATATAGTTTTGTGCTAATTTAAAGTTTTCTTCAATAGCTGCTTTCTTACTATCGTATAATTCTACTGTACAATTTTTAAGCTTCTCTTTTAAATCATACAAGTCATTAAAGATAATAAAACCATCAGTATTAAAGAATTTATCAATAGAAGGACACCCCCAGTATATAGGAATTGTACCAGACATCAAGGTATCAATAAGCTTTTCTGTAAAATAAAAATCTCTCTTACAGTTTTCAATTGCAAAATGATATCGGTAATCCGCTAATCCTTCTATTTTATGCATGGGGTTTTTCTTAAACTGAATATAGGAAGGACCGAAAGCATCCACCTTATTACCAGCGGCTTGTATTATTTGATGTCTTAATTTGTGACCGGGCAGTTGGTTTTTGTTCGAAGCTATAATAGAGAACATTTTGCTCTTTTCATATATTTTTCTTTCAGGTACTTCTAACCAACACCCTCCAACCGGATACCATTTAGCGTTTGGTAAAGACAAAAACTCTTTATCGTGTGTCCATATTTCTTTATAAAAAGCTGAATTAGCTTTGACATACTCATATGGCTGTGGGTTAATTTCATAAGGTTCTAATAACCATGCAATATTGCCTTTATCTAATTGGTAATCAGTACACACCACATCAGTTCCATGTGGAGCGTCGCTGCGGTTCCATATTATATGTTCAGAAATGCTTACTGGTGGTGTTGGATTATTACTAAACGCGCAGTGACCGAAATTAGAGTCTTTTATGTATAATTCTTTTTTCATACTTTTATCCACCCCTCTGCTTGCAAATCTTTACCATCTGATGGCCCGTTAATACCAAACCACTGTTTGGGCATAACAACAACTTTATCTCTATTTGTGTTTAACCAAGCTGCCCACCATGAAAAGGAGGAATTAGTTATTATATTGTTGCTACACAAAGACATCATAACAAAATCATCCATGTCGTTTCTACCTTGCATAAATAATACCTTTTTACCTGTTTTAGTAAACAGTTGTTTATTTTCTTTACACCAATTTATGTCATCAGACATTACTATATAAGTGTTAACAGTGGTTAAGCTTTCAACTTTAAGTTGAGCGTTATACCAATAGGTTTCAGGTTGCTGTACATGTATATCAGGGTATTTTAAATAGTCTCCGCGACGTACATGTATAGAGCATGTATTGGTTATACCATTTAAAGAGTCTTTTATTGGTTGTATATACTCATTTTTAAATGTAAAGAAATTGCGTATTGTGTTTTTTGCTTCAGGAGAACTGAAGTATTTTTCACTTTGAAAATAACCTTCAAGGTATGTAAATGTATTTTTTGGCAACACTACCGGGTTATAATCAAAGCTCTGTTCTTTTACAATATTACCTGTTCCTGGCGCTAAACCCGGTAACTGCTCGTTAAAGTAACGATTATTACTCCATTCTGCAAAACCATACTTTAAATTATTGCTGATAGCAATACCTATCGTACTTGCAATTAAAAATAATTGATTACCAAACCCATAACCACTACGCTTTACGTTAGTTATACCTAAATGTGTTACTTGCATTTATAAATTTCTTTTAAGCGTTGTAGTACTACAGAAAGACCGGTATCAGGGTTTTCTACAGCTGATACACCGTGTATCTTTCTGTAATGATCAGCACCTTTATACATATTTTCAGTCCATTTTTCGGTATGTGTAATAGAACTGTTTTGTATAGAGCCTGGTATTTCTTTAAGTAATTCATCACTACCTTCTACATCTGGAAACCACCAAAATGCAGGCAAATAGTTTTTCTTAATTGCTCTTTGACACAGCTCTACGTGTTCCCATGCATTTTGAAAAAATGTATCATGATAACCAACATCTGTCATAAATTGACGATGAAAATACGAAAACGCTCCAACACAATGAAAATTAAGTGCAACTTTTATATTATTTGGGTATTCTACAATATACCTCGGATTTGGTTTACTATAATCTGGTGTTCTGTTGGCTGGTCCATGATAACCGAAATTTAAATGACGTATACCTGTACCATTAGCAGTATCTATATATTTTTGCCAAACATCAGGTGTTTGAATTAAAATATCATTTTCAACAAGAAATATATGTTCACATTCTCTATTGACTAACACCTGCATAGCTCTATTTTTAGCTCTCCCAACTGATTGATATGGCGGTCTATTGTTCATTATTTCAATACCATCAGGTAATGCACCATCTGGTATTTTAATACCATCATTAATTAAAATAATATCAGTTAACGGGCCTTTATTCGCAAGTATACTTGCAACACACTGTTTAGTGTATTCCAATCTATCACATGCTATTACTGCTGCTCCTATTTTCATGTTATTGTTAATGCTCTATGGTATAAATCTGTTACGTAACTCTTTACCTTATCCTTATGATTAACATCTAATAAATCAATGAATTCTGATATAGAGTTTTCAACACTAATACTAAAATCCTTGGTATTAGCTTCTTCTACATTAAGCTTAGATAGTTCTGAATAATCGTATTCTAAAGTAAGCTCGACAGGTTTAATTGAAGCAATCTTTCTAACAATATTATCTACTACTTCAGGTGTAAGTTGTTTATCTATGTAAAATTTTACTATATTGTTACGTATAAAGCCTTTTAAAGATTCAGCTGTATATACACCATTAGCTATTTCAGAGTATTTAATCTTGTTATAGCGTGGTGATATGTTATTAACAATAAACTCGTAACTTAAGTCTTTTAAATCTAAAATGTATAAACCTTTAGTAGTACCATAATCACCCCAATCCTGTTGATACGGGCACCCAACATAAAGAATAGTACCATCTTTGTATTTGCGTTCTTCTCTATGGTGAAAGTGACCTGTAATAGTTAAAGGTGCTCTATCAGTTAAATCAGAAGTCTTAAGCCCGTTAGTACATACTTTATAAGAGTTCATTTTAAAGCTATTAACTTCAAAATGACCTACAATTAGATCACATTTAGGTACTTCGTTAATATCTTGACCCCATGGACAGAATGCTATTTTCTTTCCTTGGAGCGTTTCGACCGTAAGCTTATCAATAACAGTAATATTACTCCAGCCACGAAGTATGGATACGGAATTAACTGAAGAATTATCACGGTAGTAAGCATCGTGATTACCCACGGTAACAATGATGTTAAAATCACGCAATACATCAAAAATGTCAGTAACCACGTGAAGAGTGTTAACAGCAATGTCATTACGATCATGAAATATGTCTCCAGGTATTAGTATATCTTTTATGCCTTGTTGTTTAAACTGCTCAGCAGCCCACTTAGCGTGCTCCAAAGCAATCTTGTGCCATGTTTCACTATTACGGTGAACACCGTAGTGCGGATCAGAAAATATACCGATTCTTAAATTAGTTATTGTCATTATTATTATTACGTTTAGCGGGATTAACCGGATCATCAACACCTACCTGAGGCCCGATAATACTATACACTTCTTCTTGATATGCCGCTAATGTGTCTCTCATGCGTTTTTCTTTTTTAATACGAGAACGCCAGCAATTAAACGAAATTGAATTAAAATAAGAGAATGGATTACTACCTTTATCAAAATTATATTTCTTATCTTTTAATGCATTGAACATATTAATTAAAGAATCACCAATAGCGTCTTCTTTAAAGGTATAATTGATAAAGTTTGAAGCATGTGCAAGCCCATAAGCAATGTTTTTAATCATCATTGCTAAATCATCGGTAATGATATTGGTTTCATAGTATTTGCGTAACTCAGCTGTAAAATCAGCTGGGCTCACATAATATACTTTTTTAGCTTTAGCAGACTCACTTAATGGCTTTTTAGGCTTAGGTGGTGCTTTAGCTTTCGGTAATTGTTTTTTCGGTAATTTTGATTTGTTCAAGGGCATAAAATTCTTTTCGTTTGTCATAGTGTTTACCACCATAGATAAGCTCATCTACAATGTCAATGATAGTAAGAATGTCCTTATTTTCATGTACACGTAAACCACGACCAATAGACTGTAAAGTTTTGATCTTGGACTTACCGCCTGCAGCAAACACTATATAATGAATGTTTTTTATAGAAATTCCAGTAGAAAAAATTTTGCTTATAGCAACACATACAACATTGTTATGCTGTTCCATTAGTTCTTGCACCTTTTTACGGTCCTCAACTTCAACACTACCTTGTATAAAGTACACTTGTTTACCGGTTAAGGTTGATAAAGTATTATACAAATTTTCACCGTGTGCAATATGGTCCACAAGTATAAGGCTGTTATTATTTAGTTTACCAATAATGTTCTTAATAACCTCGTTACGAAATTTGTTTATGTGTATAAAATCTAACTCAGTTAAGTATCTTTGAGCTGCCGCTACTGCAGTATAATCTGGCTTCATTGCATACTCAATATGTAAGGCTAAAGCTTGAGCATTAGCAATATACTCTCCACCAGCTGCTTCTCTTAGTTCGGTTGTAGTTTTTTTAAATATAACCGGCCCGATAAAATTATTAATATTCCATTTATCGATATCATTTTCTGGTAATGTACCTGTAAAACCAATACGTCTTAGTGTGGGTATTTTATCAATAAGTTTACATACCTTATTACCTCTACGTAGCTTATGACACTCATCTACAACTAACAAACCTACTTTGTTAAACCAAGAAATATCCGACGACTTACTTTGTAAAATACCCATATTAGCTATAATAACACGGGCATTAGAGTCTAACTCAGTATCTCCTGTCCACTTACTCACTATCTCCATAGGAAAGTTGTATGAAATAAAGTCTTTATAAGTTTGTGCCACTAAACCTAAATCTGGCACTACAATTAATACTTTTTCAGTAAGTTTGATACTGTGTAATGCAGCATATACTAAATTAGCGATAATTAATGTTTTACCACCACCAGTAGCTAACTCTACAACACCATAACCACTTTCTAATGCTTTATTAACAGCTGTCTCCTGGTAATCTCTAAGTTTAAATTCACTGTCTAAAGTTTTATGTGTTCCGTCATTGAGAATATGAGTTTGAAGTAAAACATCATTGTATTCTTTATTAACTTTAATTTCAAATGGTATAGTTTGAGAGTTAAGGTAATCTACAATTTCCGGAACTAAACCTATACCACAATAACCGGCATTAGTTATAGCGTAGATACGCTGAGGTAAAAATCTTTGATATCGATTAAAACGTGCCCCCGGGTTTTTAACACTAAAACGTTCTTTAATATTGTTAAGGTATTCCGAAACAATCTTTACTTCTTTGCGTTTAGGGTCGTATTGAAGTTCTACTACCATTAGGTCGTTTCGAGCTTTTGTAAATCTATTACGTTTTTACAATCGTACGTTAACGAGCTGGTTAGTTTTTCTACCTTCTCAAGATACTCAATAATACCTTCTAACTTTTCAATATACTCAGTCAATTGCACTATATTAGGATTATTTTGAGATAATTGTTCTAATGCAGTCTTACTCATTGAAACAGGACTCGCATTAGCAGTATTCTTAATAAGATCTTTTTTCTTAGCTTGAAGCTTACGCAATTGAGCTTTATGTTGCATCATGCGTGCTACCCATTTATGTTTGATAGTGGGCACTAACATTGCTTTGTCTTTAAGAGACAATTCATCTACCTGTATATCTTGTATAATTTCAGTTTGGTAGTTAATAAATAGTGTATCTAAATCGGGTAAGTCCATAATAAACAACATAAGTATAATATAATCTTTAATATAATCAACAGTGAAAAAATTTGATAAAAAAATACAGAAAATCTTAGAAGATATGGGAGCGGCAGCAGGTACTACTGCAGCTGCAGGAATCGGAAGCACAAGTGCAGCTGCTGGTGTACCTATAGGTCAAAGTAGTGATAAAATATATGCACCAGGCGATGCTCGCAATCTATTTGGTGCTCCGGAAAAAACAAAGAAGAAAAAATCTAAATTTAAAGCTCCTAAAAATAATCCAGGTTTTAAATCCAAATTTAAGGTTATCCGTAGAACTCCGCCAGGTTTGTAATAAGTCAAAGTAAATGGATTTAGGCCACTGGACAACAAATGAAGCTTTCAACAACAATATTCTGCCTTACGGTTTTATTTATCGTATTACAAACGTGGTCAGTGGTAAGGTCTATTTCGGTAAAAAGCAGATTAGAAGCGTTAAAAAACTTAAACCGCTTAAAGGAAGAAAAAACAAAAGACACTTCGACGTAGAAACAGATTGGAAGACTTATACTTCATCATCTAATGATGTTAATGAAGATATAAAAAAAATCGGTAAAGACAAGTTTAAATTTGAAATATTGCGTTTTTGTGATAGTAAGTTTGAATTAGCATATTACGAAGCTAAAATACAGTTTGACAACAATGTACTGTTAAAAGAAGGATATTACAACGGTATTATAAATTGCCGTATTGGAAGAGCACCTGACGCACTATTAAAAAAGCTTGCACAAGAAGAAAACGGTGTTATTATAAACAATAATGCGATATCACCAGACAGATCTTCACTTGATAGTAGTAGACTTTGAAAGTGTAGCTGAAGATATACAAAACAGCTATTTAACAAAGTTAAGAAGCGAGTTTCAGGTGTTTGCTGATGATTTACCTAAAAAAGATGCAAGCAGGCTATTAGTTTATTATATATTGCAACAAGTACTTGAAATACAGGTAAATTTTAAAGAACATAAAAAGAACATAATATTTTACATTAACGAAAAGTTAGATACATATAAAGATATAAAATCTAACTTTAAAAGCGTAGCAAATGCATTAAATCTAATAGTATATACTAATACAATATATTATGATTGTATATACAGCAAATCCGGGGAATCTACTGAATTAATTAACAGTGTAACTAATTACCGCTTTAATTTCGATCACAACAAATACTCCCACCGGAAATTAGTAACATACCTTAAAAAGCGCAAGATAAGTCCGGATATTCTAAACCAGTGCAAGTAGCAAGTTTCCGGGAGATATATATATTATATATGATATATCAGGCGAGCGCAGCGAGCCTATTAAAAAATAAACAAGAAAAACCTATAACAAACATAACGTATAGATTACTATCTGTACATAGTCCGTCTTTTCCCTCCCCGGTATTATATTAAATGAATCCACGAAAAATCAACTATAGTTCTTTATTTTTGTTGTAAGTCAGTAAATAATAACAATGGAAACGTTATACGAGAAGTTTAAACCTAAAAGTAAATTTTTAGCTATTGTAGCAAAATTTAATAAGAGTGGTCTTGCGACTGAAGATGGAGCGAATCCTGGAGCATTGCCTGGTACTGCACCTGTTGCACCGACTTCTGCACCAAATCCAGCTTTAGCACAAGCACAAGACAAAGTTAATAAAGATACAGCTGATTTAAAGAAAAAACAAAAAGTACAGGCACAACAAGATATTAATTCAGTTAACAGTCAAATTGGACAACTTAAAAGTCAAGCCAATACACAAGACCCTACACAAAAAGCCGCTGCTACAGCTGCACTTGCTGCTGCTAATGCAAAGTTGCAACAAGCTCAAGCAATAATGAAACAACCATGAGTAAATTTAATAAAAAAATAAACGAATTTTATTTTAATCTTTTAGAGGCTGATCAACAAACTGGTTTAGATCAAACCGGCGGTCAACAAGGAGATCAAACTACAGCAGCTGCTCCTGCACAAGCACCAGCACAAGCACCAGCACCTGCAGCTCCGGAGCAACAAGAAGCTCAACCAATGACCCCTGAGGGTAAAGTATTCTTAGTAGAACTTGCACTTAAAGCTTTAGCTGTTGATTCTTCTACGATTAGTGAACAAGACAAATCTATATTTGAAACCCACGTTACTAAAGATAACGCTGATCAAGTAGCAGACCGTATTAAACAAATAGTAGAAGGTCTTTAATTAAAGTACCGGTTTGCAAATGCATGATTGCGACCGGTTAGCTCTTTGCCGTTAGAGTGACGTTTGTACTGTGTCATCATTGTATCAATGTCGTTGTTAATTACGCCGTCTACAAATTGTGGAAATTTGTTAATAACACCATTAAATGCGAAATCTATTAACATTTCCTTGCTTTTAGTTGGTAACTTTTCAAATACACCAGCACCGTAAGTTTTATTAATGACGTGCTTAGCTGTCTCTGAAGCTTTCATTATATCTTTAATTAAAAGCTTAGTTGCTTCTTCATCAGTAAGACCTTTACTAAAAATATCACCGTGATGTAGTTTGTGGCCATAAGCAATAGTATCAGTACCGCCCTCGACACTTTTGTGTGGGTGCCACAACCCGTGTTTAAAACCTGTATGTGTACTGTTTTCTACACCTTTAATATAATTGATAAAGTCAGGTGTTGGCATAAAGCTTGCCTGGTAAAAAGACTTAAAATCAGCCGCCGGTTTGTTTACTTTATGTACAATTGCTGCAGGATTGTCAAAATGGATTGGAGGTGGTGGAGGTACATCCATAATGGCTTCTTTTATATTTACTTGCTTATTATGCTTTACCGATTGCATTAGTTATATTTATAATAAATATGCCATAATAAAGTGTATATAAAGTATCGCGATAAAACATACAGTAGTATTGACTTACCAATTTTTATCTATTTTAAAACGGATAAAAACCGTAATGACTTTATAAACTTACTGCAATTTTATGAATTAGGCACTTGGTGCAGAGTAAACTGTATGTATTTTGTTTTAGCAGGTAAAACTGTAATAAAAGACAAAAGAGCATTTATATATTTCAGAATTGATGAAAAAGAAGAAAAACGCACTTTACAAAGAAGCTTATTTGATACTAATGACGCGGATAATAATGCAATGATGTGTGCTCCAGATGATATAGATGAAGACACCTTGCTAAAATGGGTACAAAACCATTTAGAAAAGCTTGATTAAAATTATTTTTATTATAGTATGAAGTTATGTCAAAATACACTTCTACTAAAGTTATTCCGTTAGGGTCGTGCGCATTTCGCCAACCTTTTGCAAACAGTCACTGTCACTTTATTCATGGTTATAGATTACAAGCTAAGTTCTGGTTTGAATGTAATCAATTAGATGATAACAATTGGGTAGTAGATTTTGGTGCTCTTAAACCGCTTAAGACAGCATTAGAAGAGCAGTTTGATCATACAACTGTAGTGTGGGAAAAGGATCCCGAACTACAAACATTTCAAATGCTCAATAAAAAAGAGATTATAGATTTACGTATAATGTCTGGCGGTGTAGGTATTGAAAAGTTTGCTGAATATTGTCATAAAGAAGCAAATGAATTTGTAAATGATCTCACATTAGGTCGTTGCTGGTGTTCTAAAGTTGAAGTGTGGGAACACCCGGACAATTCAGCTATATTTGAAACAATTCATGATGGAGAGTGGAAAAGCTAATCTTATATAATATAATAACGTATGCCAATTGACCCTAATAAAACTTTATTTCTTTCAGACGATTTCGTATTTTATACATTAGAAGGTGAAGGCCGTTATATCGGTTACCCTTCAGTGTTTATGAGATTGTCTATGTGCAACCTTACGTGTATCGGTTTTAAAAGTGAAGATGCACCATTTGGTTGTGACTCTTATGTCAGCTGGTCTAAGAAGAACAAGATGACGTTTGAAGAGATTGCTCAATTTTACGAAAAGAATGGTTATGATGAGAATCTAAGACAAGGCGCTCTACTTAAAATTACCGGTGGTGAACCTTTTATTCAGCAAAAGAACTTAATTGAGTTCGTTAAATTTATTAGAGATCGTTGGGGTTTTGCAAACTATAGTAAAACTCTCACTATGGATGATACTAACAGACCATCATTACATATTGATTTTGAAACTAATGCTACTTTAATGCCTGACCCAGAATGGGATCAAATTGGTTGTATTGTTACATACACAACATCGCCAAAACTATCAAGTAATGGAGACCCTGAAGATAAGCGCTTTAAACCAGAAGTCTTACGTTTCTTAGTAAAGAAAGATGCTTGTTTTAAGTTCGTAGCAAGACAAGAGTCTGATTTAAATGAAGTGTTAGAAAAATATTTAAACAACCCAGATGTAGGTTTACGTTCAGAGCAAGTATGGATTATGCCTTGCTGTGGTAGTCGTAAAGAATTATTAGAAGTTGGACCAGTAGTAGCAGAGCTTTGCAAAAAGTATGGTTTTAAATTCTCTAACAGATTACACTTGCAAGTTTGGGATCGCGCACTCAAGGTTTAATATATGAACGACATTCCTGATCCTAAAAAACATAAAAACATTAGTATTATCAAAAGCATTATTCGTATTATTGCGGGTACATGTCTTTGCTTCGGTGCTCTCTGGGTTACCGGTATATTACTAATCGTAGCAGAAATACTCGGTATTATTGAAGAAATGGTATAATATATGAAACAAGAAATAAAATTCACATATACGTTAGAGCATACTAATGACGATATTAATGTCAGTGTGCCTCGTAAGATTGAAATTATATTTGACGGTCAAGCCGACTTAGAGGAACTAACAGAGCAGTTTAACGCTTTTGTTAAAGCTATAGGTTACAACCCACCTCACAATTGTGTACTTGATTGGGTAGATGTTAACGGAGAAGACGCATCGTATGATGATATTAGTATTCAAGACCTTGTAACAGAATCTGATGCAAAAAACAAAGTACAGAAGAAATTTGCTAAAGTAGCTAAGAAGAATAAATCAAATAAATGAGCACCTCTAAACTTAATAAAGTTGGCATTATCGGTACCCAGTGTGTAGGTAAGTCTACACTTGTAGCAGATTTTAAGGAAAAGTGGCCTGTATTTGAATCTCCAACTAAGTCGTATAGAGATTTGGTAAAAAAGAAGAAACTACCTCTCAATAAAGAAGCAACAAAAGAGTCTCAAGAAATTATTCTTAATTTTCTTGTAGATGAGGCTATGGCAAATTACGGCAAAAAGAAAATGATATTTGACCGTACACCATTAGATAATCTGGTTTATTCACTTTATTTGTATGACAAAGGCTTGGGTGGTATAGATGAAGCATTTATCGATAAGTGCGTAGCATTAGTTCGTAATGCTATGAGCTCATATTCAGTTATATTTTACCTACCGTTTTGTAAAGAGAACGATGTATTATTAGCAGCTGCACCTAATAGAGATATAGACCCGGTTTATCGTTCAGAGATAGGTCATATATTCGAAGGTATATATAAAGCATGGGAAAAGGGTAAAGGTACACGTTTCTTTAATCACGAAGATTGCCCGCCTATTATTCCGATTTTCGGTTCAAGACAAGAACGTATTGCAATGATTAGCCTTTATATCAACGATAAAGGTGATTTATATGGGGAAAATGAGTCTATTGTTTCGGATTTCCTACAGAAGGAACTCTTACAACAAAACTTAATTGAACCTATGAAAAAAATGAAATAAAACTTGCCTTAAATTGTGTAAGTAATCATATTACCGTATGAATTTTAACAAGCTTGCAAACGTAATTAATGAATCCCTTACTTCAGAAGAAGTGGAAGGCCGTAACCCTAATGCTTCATTTGCTGACTGGAAAGCAGCAAATCCTGAATTGGCTAAAGGTCCAAGTGCATATTATCACTTCAAGAAATCTACAAGAGGTGGTACTACTCCAGCTGCTGCTCCTATAGCACCTGCTGTACATCATACAGAGATAGATCCACGCAAACAAGAAATAGTGGATCAATTAGTATCACAAGGTTTATCTCCAGAAGAGATATACAAACATCTTGCAAACACATTACCAGGTCAAACACCATTTGAAGGTAATTTTAAAGACGTTTTGGGTATGATAGCTTTAGCTAAAGGTGAAGAACCAAGTGAAGTTGAGCCTGAATTTAATCCAGAAGCTGAAAAAGCTGCTAAGATGGCTCGTTTACGTAGTTTCTTTATGAAGCCAAAAGCTGAACGTGACCGTATTTTAGCTGCTAAACGTAAAGCAGCAGAAGTTGCTCCTAAGGTAGATAAAGACGAAGATGGGGATGAAGTAGAAGCTGATCCTTATGTTTCCCATTACGTGAAGGCTATGAAAAAGAGCCCTTACGATGCTGATGAAACAGACCCTGTAGAAGCTGATTAATTACCTAAGAATTTTTCAGTCAGTACAATAAACTTCATTCCTTTTTTAGCCGCGTATTCACTCGCGGCTTTCCATTTGCACTGATTCTGGTGATACATTAAATTTTCATATAAAACAGTACTCGACTTTTTTCTGTCAGAAGGCACTGGTGCTTGAGTTTGAGCATGAGGTTTTACTTCTATTAAATATTTTTGTATGTTACCTTGTTCATCTTTAATAGCTGCAACTAAATCTACGTAATACTTGTGTACTTTTTTATCGACGTCGTTATAATAGGGCACTACAATTGATTCACTTGCCCAAGCAGTAACGTTTGGGTTAGTATCAAAATAATAAAAAAACTTCCGTTCTAATAGAGACCTATATGAAGGATTTGTATTACCTATATATTTTTCTTTGTTTATAGGGTTATAAATTCCCTGAATATATTTGCTATTTTTAGCGGTGCCCATAACATATAATTACTCTACTGTGCAAATATCTCAAAACTTAGTTATTCGTACATTCTTTCAATACTGTAAAAGACCAGTATTTAAGAAAAGTACCGGCACGTATGCAGGAGAATGTCCGTATTGTCATGAAGGTAAGAGCGCGGGTAGAAAACGTAGATTCTTTTATATACCAGAAGAAGATCATTTATACTGTCATAACTGTAATGAGAGTAAGAGTGGCATAGATTTCGTCAAAGATAGAACTGGTATGTCACTATCTGAAATTTTATCCGAATCTGAGACACATGCTGAAACAGTAGAAGATATTATTAAGAAATCAGTAACATATAAAAAGTACAACCCTAAGAGCTTACCAGATGACAGTATAAACATGTACGACCCTAATCAGGTATCATTTTATAAAGAAAACCAAGTAGTACAGGATGCTTTAGCGTTTATAACTAATAGACGACTTGATACAGCTATTAATAAGCCAAGAGCTCTTTGGTTAAGTTTAACAGACTATACACACAAGAATAGAGTTATATTTCCTTTTTATTCGGCAGATAGCAACACTAAAGTAGAACACTATCAGTCCAGGGCACTGTATAAAGTAGATGAAGACAGAGCAAAGTATCTATCTAAAGCTAATAGTGAAAAAGGCATATTTAATTTAGATAAGGTTACTTCTGATATTGATTACATATACCTACAGGAAGGACCTATTGATGCTATGTTCTTACGTAATAGTGTGGCGTTAGCTGGTATACATCCTACTAAAGAGCAACTAAGCACTATAACCACTAAGTTTCCGTTTCACAAAATAGTGTATGTATTAGATAATCAGTGGAGAGATAAAACTTCACACAAGGTAACTAAAGAGTTACTTGAAGCAGACCAATGTGTGTTTATTTGGCCAAAAGAGCTTATTAAGTTTAAAGATTTAAACGAGTTGTGTATACACACTAAAAAGGATGAAATAAGTTCAGAGTTTATAAACAAATATACCCATTGCGGTATGAAAGGTCTATTACATTACTCCCAGGTTAAATGTAATTAACGAGGTGAGTTAACGTCTTTGATCTTCTTTTCAGAAGTAATAACTACTGACTTAAACACTTCAGCTAAACCGCGTAAGTTTTCAGCCAACTTAGTAATACGTTTTTCTTCACGACGAACAATACCACGGAAAGGAACTGAATTCTTAATTTCTAATTGATTGATTTGTGAGTTTAAGCTTTCTGGTCCTGTACCATTAACAAAGTGTGCCATTTCTTCGAGCTTTTGTATCCATTCATGAGCAGCTTGAATACCGGTTGTGTCAACGGTGTGCTGTGGATTATCTGCTACGTCAAAGTCTTTTGGGTTAGTACCCTTGTCTAAAGATTTTTGCCAAGCTGCTGCATCATCATTTTGTGCAGGAGCATCAGCTGCAGGAGCTTCTGGTTGAGCTTTTGGGGCTTCCATTACATTTTCTTTTAAACCTTTAATGTTCTTTGCAAATTGTGCCATGTGTTTAACATGAGGATTTTTGCTATGTAAAGCTTTATCTAACTTAGCTGCTGGAATTTTTTCACCTTGTTTTACATGTAAAGCTTTATGAAGACCGCCCTTTTTAGCATGTGCATGTTGAATCCACTTTTTATCTTCTGGAATTGTACCAGTAGTGTTAATAATTTCTTTACCGTCTACTTTAGCTTTTTTACCTTTTTTAGTATTATGTAAAGCACCAGTAAAGGCATTACCTTCTGTATCTTCATTAAGAGCTTTCAAAAATTTATTTGCAAACGTAGACATATGTACATATTATTTATCAAACCACATTGAATTTTCTCATTTATAATTTAAAATACACATATGAATAAAGCATTAGTTATATTATCGGGCGGAATGGATAGTACTGTATTACTACACTATGTAACTAAAACACTTAAATACGATGAAGTATATGCTGTTACTTTTAACTATGGTCAACGGATTGCTCGAGAAATCGATTGTGCTAAGTTTCAAGCTAAAGCATGCAATGTTAAAGAACATAAAGTAATTAATATGGATTTCTTTAGAGATATCTCTACGATGTCTGCTTTAACTAATACAGACCTTAAGATACCAAAAGCTAAGGATGATGTTGGTAATGCTCAACCTTTAAGTTATGTACCCTTTAGAAACCTATTATTATTAACAAGCGCAGCTGGTTGGGCTGAATCTATTGGTGCACAAGACTTGTTTTATGGGGCTGTAGAGACTGATGACTTTAGTGGTTATTGGGATTGTACTTCAATGTTTCTAAATAAGGTTAATGACATTTACGGTCTTAATCGCAAGAATACTATTAAAGTTAATGCGCCGTTTATGCGCTATTCTAAAGAAGAAGTAATTAAGACCGGTATTGACTTACAGGTAGACTTTAGACAAACACACACCTGCTATGAGGGTACAGATCCTGCTTGCGGTGAATGTGTGTCGTGCGCTGCTCGTATTAAAGGCTTTATTGACAACAAAACTATTGATCCCGTTAAATATTCACGTAATATACCTTGGGAACAATACGATTGTAAACCTTTAACCTATTTAACATAATATGTGCGGTATAGCAGGTTCAAAATATAAAGATAAAGCTTTTAACTTGTACAAAGATAATCTCGCGAGGGGTTATTATAGTTCAGGTGCATTAACATTAGACTCTAATGACCAATACCACATACACAAAACTGAAGGTATTTTTAATGAACCTATAGACTGTTTTAACCCGCCGGGTATAGACACTCACGGTCGTTACTTTTTATATCATTCCCGTGGCCCTACCGTAGAAACAAAATCATTTGAAGCGATAAATAATCACCCGTTCATTTATGGTGATTGGATAGTGGCTCATAACGGTATTATCAGCAATTTTGAGAGTTTATGTAGAGAGTATTTTCCTGACGAAGATTTTACCGGTAGAACCGATAGCTGTATTATACCGCGTATGTTAGAAATTAAATTAAAAGTATCAGAAGCTATGGAATCTCTTAAAGGTACATATGCTATATGGGCTTTTAACAACAAACACAAGAAAACTTACTTAGCCAGAAGTGCGAGTACATTATTTGCTAATCCGGTTACAGGGTGTTTTTCGTCTACTGAATTTGAAGGTAGTGAATCCTTAAATGAGGGAATTGTTTATGCAATACAAGATTACGATTGTATAGTACCAGCTGGTAAATTTAAGCATAAGTCCCCATACTTCATATTCTAAGTATAGGTATGCCTTCAAAAAAGATTACATCCGACCGCAATATTGCTATAGATTATATCAATAGAGATATAGTAAATGTAAAAGAAGATCTTGCTAATATTAGCAAGATTGTACGAGATGGTAATGGGCACCCAAGTTTAATGCAACAAGTTGCAACACTTAATAACGATGTAACACATTTAAGAGCTGAAGTAGATAGCCGCTTTAACGAAACGCGGGATTTGATGGAAGTATACCACAATGAAATGTACAGCGCTATTAACAAATGCGATGCAAAACATGCTAAACAACAAGGCTTACATTGGCACATGCAAACAGCTATTTGGGTTGCTTTAATAAGCAGTGTTACAGATCTTTTAATACACTTTTTCGGTAAATAGTGTAGATTTGTTAAGAAAAGTAGCTATACTCTTCTTATATATGAAGGGTATACAATTAACGTTAGAAGAAAAACAACTATTGGTAGAGGCTTTATTATTTTCAAGCATCACCGATATTTGTGCTGAGTGGACACCAAAACAACATCAGCTCATGGTTGAACTCGCTAAAAAATTTAACAGTAGTGATATTAAACTCAATAACATATATCTATTCGAAGGTGGCCCGTTTGATAACCCTGTTTTAGCAGAACAAACTAAAAAAGATTTTATCAATTTACCCCGTAGTAGTGTTATTGTTGACTAATGAACATTAATATAGGTTTTTGTTCTACTGCTACTTCTTATTCTGCTCTTAAAGAAAGAGACAAATACACTATTGTTAATAGTGAAAATTTAGATACAATTACTACTGTTAGCGGTGTCTTTAATAATAAGACATCTATAGCTAAAATTTATAATTCTTTTATTGAGCGTTATAAAGATGAAGATTGTATATTGGTATTAGCGCACGATGATGTACTTATTACTGATAAGAACTGGACACTTAAATTACATCAAGCAATTGAAAAGTATGATGTGGTGGGATTAGCAGGTGGTAGTAATCCTGCAATTAGACAGCCTTGTTTATGGCATATAATGTGTCCAAGGGAAACTCATAGCGGTACAGTAGGACACCATATGGACAATAAGACGTTTAAAACTCATTTTGGTAAAACCGGAAGAGTGTTATTACTTGATGGTTTGTTTTTAGCATTTAACCCCAAAAAATTATTTAAAGCTGGAGTAAGTTTTGATGAAACATGTCCAGCTAAGTTTCATTTTTATGATATTGATTTCAGTTTACAGTGTAATAAAGCTAAACTAAAACTCGGTACTATTAATATCGATGCTGTACATGCATCCCCTGGACTTAAATCCTTTACTAAAGACTGGAATGACGGTCAAGATTGGTTTATAAACAAATTTAACCGTGGAGAATATTAAAATTTATATTAACATACAACTATGATTATTACAGACCAAAAAATATATAATGGCGACTTTATTCATAAGCGTTTCGCTTATAAGTATTTTAGAGATCGCACTCTACCTATTGGTAATATTGTTAGCTTTGTAGCACCTGTTGAGGTTACATTAAACCTTATTGACTTAGAAGATTCATTAGAAAAAGACTATATTTATAGTGATTCTATGATTAATTTCTGTTGGGAAATACCTAACTTAGACCCGTTTGGTGCAGTATGTTTTCAACGCTTGTTTAATACTTCTATTGCTAATATCTTACAGAAGATTATCAATAAGCCTATTGAAATGAAAGGCGATGATATTATGGTACATGCTGAATTTACACAAGGTGGTGTTGTACAGCAAAAAGGTAAAGCTTCTGTCAGTATTACATATTCAAAAGATAATGTAGCTATTGGCCACACTGGTGTTAACTTAGTAGCCGGTAAACAAGCTCCTGCCTTTGCATTTAGTACTAACCTAACACCGGAACAAACTGCGAAATTCCAGAATGCCGTTATTGATCAATTTTATAGTATGGTAGATAATATCTTTATTGCTACCACTAAAATTACTGTTTAATGTTCGAATATCTTAACAAGATACTCTTTAAGACTAAGACTCCTGACACCTCTACTATAAATGAGGTTAAGGAGTTTCAGCCTTTTTTAATACAGAGGTGGTGTTCTATGTACTCTCCTCAAGTGTCTAACCTTGTTAATCAAACAAGTAACCGGGTTTGGCCGGTATTAGAAAATAATGCAATGTGGTTTAATTATTTGCATGGTATTATACCTAACTCAAAATTTAAAAGAGTTACATACATAAAAAAACAAAAAGATAAAGATAATACTAATAAACAAGCAATCAAGGTTGTTGCTAACCACCTTGAAATTTCAGCCCGAGAAGTAAGTCAGTATATAGAACTATTTAATTTAAAATTACCTAATGAAAAAAAGCATACAACACAAGATTGAAAGAGACATTAAACAAAGTGGTTTAAGCCATGCTGAACAAAACAAAGCACTTGCTGCTAACGAGGCTGTTGAAACCGATCTTACTAAAGGTTTAGTTAGACTTGAAGACTATGCAAATAGTGATTTAAATCTCAAGAGCTGGAAGCTTACAGCTGTATTAGATGATATTTTATTCTGTCAATTTGCTGATACAAACGAAGATGGCACTATGATCCGTCGAGGAGATATTTGGATACCTATTAATGCTGTTAATCAGGCATGGCGTGTAGCTAAAGTCATTTTAGCTGGCCCTCGTGCAAAGGTTAAACCAGGTCAACATGTTATTTTTCCGAGTACATTTGGCTTAAAAGCAAGCAATGTTAACAATTTAAAAAATATTGTGTTTCTTAACGAAGACCGTATTTTCGGTGTTGCAGAACCGGAAGAAACATATGATAAGTATGTTAAATGAGACTTTCCCAAGGAGCATTAGCTACTCTACTATCTAAAAACGTATTAGAGATAAAATTCGTAAGAAGACGCCCCTCTCCTGGAGAACCAGCAACCAGGAGAATGCTTGCAACTAACGATACTATTTTGCTAAATAGTTCAGCTGGAAGGACCGCTCTTAACTTTAAACCAGCTACTGGACACTTAAAGTTTAACCCCCAACAAAAGGGGTTAGTACTAACTTGGGATATATTCATGCAGGATTATAGGTTAATACCTGCGGAATCTGCTGATGTTGTTAGTGTTATACCTTCCACCCCACCAGATCAGTTCTGGAAATATTTCAGTGAGGTATTAAGTAGAATGTCAACAGCCGAAAAAGAACGGTTTATGGACAAATAAAATGCTTAATATTATCGATAACAACATTAAAAATTATTTTCAAAAAAATATTATTTTAACACTTAAGAACAAACAATACAAAAAAGGAAAATTAATTAATTTTAAGCTTTCCGGTTGTTATCTTTCGTTTATACTATTAACCGAAAAAAAGAAAGAAACATTTGAAATACCAGTTCCTTTTTCAGTAAAGCCGGAAAAGGATAAACTTGTATTTGATTATACTTTAGAAGCATTAGCAGAAAACGATTTTGACTTATTAGTTAATTTGAAAGCAACTAATCAAGTTAAAAAATGCAAATTTTATAATGCAGTCCTTACAATTTCATCATTGAACTAATTAGATAGTAGTGTATTATTAGTTAATGTTGCTCAATAAACCGTTACTCGATTACTTTCCTACTGGTTATACACCAAGACCACATCAAATAAAAGGTCTTCAGGATATTGAAGCGGCTATAAAAAAAGAAAAGAAGTTTATTATTGTACAGGCGCCTACCGGTTCGGGTAAGTCGTTTATCAGTAAAACTCTTTCCAATGCAACCGATGAATGTGATTCCGAATTCAAAAACTTAGTTTTTAACTACCATGCATATGACGAAGATTATATAGATGTAATGGCCAGGTTTCCGTTACATGGCTTGTTTGCACTCACTACCACTAAGGCTTTACAGAATCAGTATAAAGAACTATTTAATGAGTCTTCTATATTTAAAGGCAAGTCTAATTATCAGTGTGATGTAGATGAGAGCTTTACAGTAGATTATGCCCCGTGTGTTATTACGCAGAAGATGAGAAAAGAATGCTGGGAAGAGCATCGCTGTCCGTATTATGAAGCACGTAACAGTGCTTTAATAGAAAAGTTTACTGTATTAAATTATGCTTCGTTTTTTAACTTGCCCGATCATTTAAAACATAGACAGGTTATTGTTGCAGATGAGTGTTCAGAATTAGAAGACGAAATCGTAAAGAACTTCTCTACATTAATTGATTACCGTCGTTTAACACAAAGCGATATAGAATACACTAAGTTAACATCTGATAACTCTAATAAAGCTTTAGGTTGGTTAACAGACTTAGCTGAATCTGTTAAAGGGGTAATTGACTCACGCGCAAATCGCTCTCGTTACGATAGTAACAAGGTAGAACTCATACAACAGCAGTTTAGAAAAGACCTTTATGAGTCTATTGTTAATACTATAGACCATTGGGAGGATACGCAATACATTATTGAGAAAGATGGTGAAAAGGCTATCTTTACACCTCTAAAAATAGATAAACTCAGCGGTTGTTTGTTTGATTATGCAGATACAGTAATTTTAATGAGCGCAACTATTGTAGACAAAAACATATTTGCAAAAACATTAGGTATTACTGATTTTGAATATGTAGAGATTGAATCTACCTTTGATCCTAAAAAGAGCCCTATTTATTGCCACACCAAATATCCATTAAATCACAAGTTAATGGAAAAGAACCTACCACCGGTGGTAGAAATAGCTAATACATTAGCAGATAGTCATAAAGGTGAAAAAGGCATAATACATACACACTCTTTTGCTATTACACAAGCTGTACAAAAGAAGCTTAAAGGTAAGCGCTTTTTATGGAGAGAAGAAGGTACTACTAATGAAGACATTATTAAACAGCACGTTCTTAGACCAGATGATACAGTTTTAGTTAGTCCCTCTTTAACTATGGGATTAGACTTAAAAGGCGATTTAGGTAAGTGGCAAGTTATTATAAAGCTACCATATCCATCTTTAGGTGGTAAACGTGTTAAGAAGCTCTTCGAAGAGGATCCAGGTTGGTATAAAATGAGAATGTTTATTGCATTAATACAAGCTTGTGGAAGGTGTACCAGAAGTGTTGAAGACGAAAGCGTGACTTACATATTGGATGGTTTATCCGCTAAAACTATAATAGATAATAAGAAGATCTTACCTAAACACTTTTTAGATCGTATTGTATAAGTATATAAGTGCAGAACTACACGTATCATTGGGAGGTAAAGGATTTATTAACACAATTTCTTAATGCTTTTGATGGAGCAGTTGTGAAGCGTTATGATATACATGGTAATGTGGGTAACAATATTGCAGTTAGATATGTTTATGCACCCAAACAACGTGTTCTTTTTGATTTAGTTGACCCAGCACAGAATTTTACATTACCAGTAGTAGCGTTCTATATTAGTAGTGTCAGTAGGGATCAATCCAGAGTATTTAATAAGCTCTATGGTCAGTTTAACGTTAACCCTAACATAGCCGCTTTTACTCCTTCCACCGCTGATCAAAACTTACAACCAGTACCAGTCAATATAGAAGTTAGCGTTAGTATAGTGACACGTTTTCAGACAGATATGGATCAAATTTTAAGTAATTTTGTTCCATACAGCGACCCGTATTTTATTATTTCTTGGACTCGTAGAGAGATGTCTAACATAGAAATTCGTTCTGAAGTACTTTGGAATGGTACATTAACTATGGGTTACCCGGTAGAACAGCAACCCACACAACCAACACGTGTAACGTGTGATACATCATTTACTATTAAAGGGTGGTTGTTTAAGGCTGATGCTAACCCTGTAGGAAGAATATTTAAAATTGATACTAATTTTTACCCTGTATCGGGTACTCCTACGTTTGAAAATCTTGACTACTTAACCGATCCAACTCAAACTGAATCATTTACGATTTCTGCTAAACCTGAAATGCCATATAGTGATCGTTGGTTAACACCTGTCGGTCTTTCTGGCGCGTTAAACTTATACGGAACAAATTTAAAGTATACAAATTATGTTTACCTTAGCGGTAATAATAATATGTTTGGTACTAACACTCAAACAGTTAATCTATATGCACTATCATCTGGTTTATCAGCAAACTACCCTGCATTAACTGGTTTAGTGCCAGCCGCAAGTTATTATGTATATAATGATAATAAGTTGCAAGTAACCTATCCTGCACCATTAACTGTCGGTTATTTTGATATTATTGTATTTAACGATGCAGGTTATACTTTACTTTCAGTTAATTCATATAACTCTAATCTTTCCGTACAACCACCATACACTCAAGGTATACAGGCTGTATTACCACCCCCACCACAGCCCACCTCAACACCTACACCTACTCCGACATTAACCCCTACCCCAACACCTGACCCGTCTCCTACCTCTACACCGACTGTAACTCCTGTACCACTTACAGCTACACCTACAGCTACACCTACACCTACAGTAACTTTAACCCCATCACCTACACCCACGATAACACTAACACCTACTCCATCACCTACTCCAACAGCTACACCTGCTCTTACAGGAACATTGCTACTTAGCGTAGTAGATGGAACTGACGGTATTGTGTTTAACAGTGTAGGGTATTTAGCAACCAGTATGGTAACGGTTAATATCAATCAACCTTACTCAATTACTGCTATAATTAGTTATGGGTACGATTTTGAACATTGGAGTCTCACACCTAATGTTGTTGTTGGTAACCCTACAAATACAACTACTACAGTTACCCTTACAGCTGCAGGGGGTCTTCAAACCATAGGTGCATTCACAGTACTACAACCTACACCGACACCTACACCGGTACCTCCAACACCTACCCCTACACCTACGCGTACACACACCCCAACACCTACACCGACTTTAACTCGCACCCCATCCCCTACCCCGACTATTACACCAACCCCAACAGTTAACCTCAGTGTAAGTTTCAATCCAGGCAGACAGAATTACATTGAAATTAATGGTGTACAATACACAAGTAGTACGTCTATATCAGGATTGAATGTAAATCAGTCTTATCCAATATCGGTATCCTTGAAAGCAGGCCAAACGTTTAATAATTGGGGGTATTCAGGCCCTGTAACATTTGCAAGCTCGATTACTAACCCAACAACCTTCACGATAACAGGTGGTGGTCCAGCTATAATAAGTGCACTGAGCGGGCCTTAATAATTTAAAATTGGCATTTTAACAAATCCAGTATATAATAATAGCATACAGTGTAAATAATATATAAATGGCTGACAACGTACAACCTAACTTCTTCACTCGCACATTTAACAATATTGTTAATAGGTTGCCGTATACTGGTAATGCTCAAGTGATTGACAACATCAAAGAACTTAATCCTAAGTTCGAAACATTTTATAATATCAACAGTTCTGCTAAAGAACGTGTATTCAAACAAGCTGTTTCTACTCAACAGGATATGCCTGGTATGCCTTCCCTTGAAGGTATTGTTATTAATAAAGCATATCACGATTTTCTTTATGCCTTAATTGATACAGATAAACCGAAGCGTTTAGCTGATTATCGGGTTATGGCTTCTTATGCAGAAATTAGCCACGCTTTAGATGAAATCTGTGATGAAATGCTTGTCAAAGATGATAAAGGTAAGTATGTTGGCTTAACAGTAGCTGAAAGTAAGGATCCGGTTATTGCAAAAGAACTTCAAAAGAACTTTCACAATTTAGTAGAACAGTTTAACTTAGACAATAAAGGCTTTGAATATTTTAGAGCTATATTAATTGATGCTGAACTGTACTTTGAAAACGTAATACATGAAGATAAAAAGGATGCTGGTATTATAGGTGTAGTACAGATACCTACAGAGCACATTAATCCTATTTACGACAACATTCAAAATATGTTAATTAAAGGCTTCTTATTACGTAAGCCTGTTATCGATAAAGATGCTCAAAATAGAAACACATCTAAACAAGAGTTAATACCTTTAGAACGTCATCAAGTTACATATTTTCATTCTCATACTTGGAACGAACACAAAACTATTCGTTTACCATATCTTGAAGTAGCACGTAGAGCATACAAGCAATTAAGTTTAATTGAAGATAGTATTATTGTTTATCGTTTAGTAAGAGCTCCAGAACGCTTAGTATTTAAAGTAGATGTAGGTAATTTACCTGCACCTAAAGCAGAAGCTTATATTAAACGTTTAATGCAATCATATTGGTCACGTAGAACATACGATAACGATCAAGGTGGTAATGTTAATGTTTACGACCCACAATCAATGTTAGATAGTTATTGGTTTGCTAAACGTCCAGATGGTACAGGTACAGACGTTACTTCATTACCAGGTGGTGCTAACTTAGGTCAATTAGATGATTTAAATTACTTTGTTAAGAAGCTCTATAAAGCATTACGCGTACCAACAAGCCGTTTAGACCCAGAAGCAAAGTATGCTGATGGTGCTGAAATTTTACGTGAAGAGCTTAAGTTTGCACGTCTTATTATTCGTTTCCAACGTCAATTTGCTTCTACATTAAAAGAAACTTTAATTACTCATTTAAAGTTAAAAGGTCTTTGGGACCAATACAAATTAAAAGAACATGATATACATGTAGCGTTTAACCCACCTACTTATTTCCACGTAGCACGTGAAGCTCAGATACACGATTTAAAAGTTAAGTCATTAAACGATGCTATTCAAACTGAAGCTGTATCAAAATCATATGCCCTTAAGAAGTATATGAACTGGACTGATGATGAACTTAAAGTTAATCGTGAATGGATGAAAAAAGACGCTGCTTTTGCTTTTGAAGTTGCACAAATTACTAATGCTGGCCCTAATTGGCGTCAAGGCATTACAGGTGGTGGTGCACAGGGCGGTGGCGGTGGTGGTGGAGCTGGTGGTACGCCTCCAGCATTTGGTCCAGCACCAGGTGGCGGTGGTAGTGCATTACCTCCAGCGGGTGGTGAAGCTCCTGCAGGCGGAGGTGAGGCTGGTGGAGAAGCTCCTGCAGCTCCTGAACCAGCTGGTGGTGCTCCAAGCGCGCTTCCAGGTACTTAAACGTATAACTACTTGATAAAGAACAAGTACTACCCCATAAAAAATCCTGGAGGTTCTTGATCTTCTTGACGCGTATTGAGTAATTGATCTTCAAGATCTTTCTTTTCAGTTGTACCTTGCGTCATTAACTCACTATATTGTAGTGTACCACTACCAAATAGTTGCGTGTTTTGGAACTTACCGCGTGTATTAGCTATGTTAATCTTAACAAGCGCTTTTGCGTATTCCATTACCCAACGCTCTTTAACTAAATCTTTTATTGGTCTTTCTATTCTACAGCTTACTGTAGCCCAGTATCTGTCTTTGCCAGCCATGGCTGGATCTGGAGTAATACGTAGTACTTGGGTACGAGGATCGAATCGGAAATAAGGTTGCTGTGCAAATACCTTTTCACGCGTCTTTAACCAATCTTTTAAAATGTGCCAAGAAATAACGTCAAACGCTTTGCTACCTAAGCTATATGCAAAGTGCATTTGCTGTGCCATTGATTGTTCAATAGTAAACAATGTATTAACACCGTTATTTGAACCCACTGAAAATGAAGTAACATCGATTACTTTTCTGTAATCATTCATATCTACATCCCATCCCGACTGAAATGTTGAACTTAAGGCAGATACTTCTGGATTTAAAGTATTATTAATGAGCGTGTCCATTCTAATACCCTGACCGTATGTGTACAGGGCACTATCAAACACAATTAATTCTTCTGTGCCTGGTGTAAACTTTGAATACAACTCTATTGCATAAGCAATAGCATCATAAGCTGCATTACAAGCAATTTCTAAATTAATTACAGGTGCACCAAGCTGAAAAAAGATACGCTCAGCAAGCATATCATAGCTCTGAATTCTACTATTTAAATTTGTAGATAAAAAGTCTGAAGGACCTACGGTGCTGGAAGGATTAGCCATATCGCTAATACTTACTTATCACTCAATAGTTTTGATAACGTATCCATTACTTCCTGTGCACTTACAAATGCATCTTTATTATAATCACATTGTTCCCATAACCAAAACTGTTTATCTCTAAGATATCTCTTGTCTTTTAACATATTAATATTACGGGTATATCCAAAGATCTTAGGGTCTGATTGACTGAATATAACAATACCTCTTTGCAGTTTATGATATGCACATAAATGCTGTAAAAAACTATCTACAGATATCCACGTATCACATTCAGTTACAAGATCTTTAATCTCAGATAGTCGAAGGTTTTGTTTAAAAACATCAACCCCGGGTAACTGTTTATCTTTAGTAGAACCAATCTGTATAACAGTAATACCAGCTTGTTTCATTAAACCAATTAAATCTTCCCAATAAGGAAAGTTTTTAGGGTTTTCTTTACCGTTACGTAATAACTGTGCAAATGGGCTTATGAGTACTTTTTTCATGATGTGTACATTGTTTTTAGTGCTTCGGATAGAGATTTTTTCCAATTACGCTGGTCCATCCATCTATATACATTACATTCTTCTTCATTAACAAAAGACGTAGCGTCACTTAAACTAACTATTTCTATATTTTCTTCTCCTTCAAATACAGCCGGGTAACAAGCACCTATAACAATCCTACATCCTTTCCACTTTTCTTTAATAGCGGGTAATATACTTCTAAAAGCATAGTGATCACCTATACCACTGTTTAACGGGAATATCTTAACGTTTGAGGGTTTTATACCCCACTTTTTAAGATAGTCATAAAATATACTTTCATCTCGTTCGAACATCTTTACTTGTTGATCGCTTCGAATACCACCAGCACCAAAGCGCATGTGCCAGGTCTTTACCCCGGTCATTACAACCAGCTTCCAACCAGCACGTCTCATTTCATACGTGAAGATTGTTTCTTCTCTATGGCCCACTTTAGATAAATTTAAGTCATAACCATGAGCACCTGCTTCTTTACGAAATAAAAATGTACTACCTTGCAAGTGGTCTACTTCAATAAAAGATTCTACTTTAGGATCACACCACTGTATGTTCATCCCCATGAATATATCTTCAATCTTATTTGAAGCTAATTTATTATTTATTTCACTTTTTGGGTCTAAGATAAGCGGACCTACAGCAGCTATTTTAGGATCAGTAATAATATAATTATAAAGCTTTTCAAGAGTGTCTGGCTCCATTATATTATCATCATCTAAACGCCATATAAACTCAGACTTTACGTCTGTTAATGCGCGTTGGTGGTTATGTATTTGACCTTTACGCTCACCCACAGTCACTTCCCAATTAATACCTCTTCTGTTGAGTAAAAATAATACATTTCTATAAATTTCATTCTCTCTTATATCTTCAAGCGTATCATTATCATCGTATATAATAAGCCTTGAGGGTCTAAGAGTTTGATTAGCTAAAGATGTTAATACTAACGGGAAAGTGTTATGGTACCTACCTTTAGTTGAAACTGTTGCTGTAACTTTATCTGTTATCATAATTTTGAAGCTTGCACATACATTGTATGTTCATTGTGTTTTTGAGTGCCATCAATTTTAAAACCACTACTAATTAATGTTTGTACAATCACAGCAGTATTTAGCATAGGTACTAAGCTTATCACTTTACCACCACTCTTTAAAACCCGGTACCACTCATCTGTATAATTGTTCAACAATGCTAATGGTATTTCATGAATTGAATTTGCTAATGCAATTTCACTTACTGAATTATCGTCAAACTCTAATTCATCCCACTTGCAAACTATATCGCTTGTCTTAACAATTGGATGTACTTTAATAAATTCTGGTAAAACATTTCTATCGTATATAGAAGTTAAGTGTAGCTTTATATCTTTTACATATCTTTTTAAATTAATTAAGCTATTTCGCTTAAAAGTTAATGAACCATAACTTTCAATATCTTCAAACGTACCCTCTGCGTAATGATAAATTGGAAAATTACCAATCACTGTTTTAGAGGACTCTTCTGATTTTTGCAAATTTGTATCATATGGAACCACCTGTAAGTTATAACCCTTAAGTTGTGCTTTTATACAAAAGTCTATATCTTCCCCACCACCCGGTGAAAATACTTCATCCAATAACCCCAATTCGTCGAACAACCTCATTGGTATCATTGCACAGAAGAAAACAACGAACCGAGTTTTAGTGATTTTATCTATAATCCATAATGGCCCTGTAACGCCCATTTTAGGATCATTAATAAAGGGTAATTCTAACTGCTGTAACCAACAATCTGTAGGTTGTGGTAATAGTACGGTATCGTTATTAAGGAGGATAGCATATTCTCCTTGTGCAGCTTTAATACCTAAATTAGTAGCTTTAGTATAACCTAAACCCTCTTTACTTTCTATAAGTTTAATACTTGGGTACTTTACCGATAAATCGTTGACATACACTACTGTATCATCTACACAACCATTAGCTACTACAATAACTTCAGTATTATTTAAATCCGTATGACGTATAATGCTTTCTAAACATGGCTTCAAGAACTTATCCAAATGATTATACGTCGGTATAATAACACTATATTTCGGTTTACCCATGCTTTATATTATAATATACCATAGAAAAAGCAAGGAGTTACATAAATAAATATAAGCAACATGTTACTTAAGTTAATAACACAAAATCCAATTACAGAGGGTCTTGATTACCTGATTGAAGAGGGTAATAAAGATAAACCAGCTAATATGTATATTACTGGTACTTATATGGTAGCTGGTGAAAAGAATCGTAACAATCGTATCTATGATATCAACGAGATGTCAAAAGAGGTAGATCGTTACAATAATGAATTTGTTAAGAATAATCGTGCGTTAGGAGAACTCGAACACCCACAAAGTGCTACTGTTAACAGCGAGCGTGCTTGCCATCTTATTACTGAATTACGTATGGAAGGTAATATTTGCCGTGGTAAGAGTAAAGTTTTAAGTACACCACTCGGAGAGGTTTTAAAAAGTTTAATTAGAGATGGTGTTAAGGTTGGCGTTTCTTCCAGAGCGCTTGGCGAACTTGAAGAAAAAGGCGGCGTCAATCATGTTAAAAACATGAAACTCATTACTGTGGACGTTGTTGCTGATCCTTCTGCTCCGGGCGCATTTGTTGATGGTATTTTAGAATCTAAAACTTTTATTTTAAAAGGTAACGGTTTATACGAAGAAGTATACGATACATTTGAAGGTAAATTAAAATCATTACCTAAAAAAGATGTAGATCTTTATCTAAGAGAGCAGATCATACAATTTATTAATTCTATAAAATAATATATGAACACAAAGCAAACAATAGCTAAGTTCGTTAATCATGTAGCTCGAAACGACTTTAAGAAAGCCGATCAACAGCTTGCAGCCATAGTTAATGAAAAAATTAAACAACGTATCCAAGCTGCAGATAAGAAACTTTCAACTCAGGATAAGTAAAATCCTGTTTTTTACCATCAATTTATATAAGTAATACTATCATATATGAGCCAAGACATTAATTCTCTTTTAAAAGAAGCTACTAAGGATATCATTTCAGAAGATACCTTAAAAGCAATTTCGGAAGCAATCGAAAAGAAAGCTGAAGAAAAAGTATCCCTCGCTGTTGAAGCAGCTTTAGTTAAACAAGATGATGAATATGCTTCAAAGCTTGAAGCCGTATTAGAAGCAATTGATGCTGATCATACAGAAAAACTTGACAAGATTGTAGCTCGTATTGACGAGACACATTCCGCTAAGTTTAAACATGCTTTAAACACTCTTGATGAAACTCACAGTGAGAAATTAGTAAAGCTTGTAAAACTTTATGAAAATGCTTTAAACAATGAAGCAAAGAAATTTAAAGAAACATTAGTAGAACAATTATCTAACTATATCGATCTTTATATTGACAAATCAATCCCAGCACAACAGATTCAAGAAGCTACACAAAACGCTCGTTCGCGCAAGATTGTTGAAGAGGTAAAACGTTTAGTGGGTTTAAGTGATGAATTCGTTAATGAAGGTGTTAAAGAAGCACTATTAGACGGTAAACAGCAAATTGATGAAGCTAATGCTCAAATTAAAAAGCTTGAAGAACAAGTAAAACTTATTACAGAAAAAGCTGAAAATGCTGAAAAACAATTATTCTTAGAAAAGAAATTAGAAAACTTCCCAAAAGCTAAGAAAGAATATATGGTACGTGTTCTTAGCGAAAAGAAGATGGAAACCATTAAAGAAAACTTCAATTACGTTGCAGAAATGTACGATAAGAAAGAAGAAGATGAAGTACAGGTTCTTAAAGAATCCGTACAAACAAAGACAAAGGGTGTAGACGTAACACAACCAAAAGAAGTACTTAAAGAATCCAAGTCTTATTCTTCAGCTGAAGCAGAAGCAACTGAAGGTGCAGCATATGTTGCAAAAGCTTACGTGAGTGAGTTTACAAAAAAACCTTACTGAGTTTTAGGATAAAATAATTTACAAAGCCCTGAGAAATCAGGGCTTTTTTATGTAAGTATATCTACATGTTGAAGTACTGTTATGTACTTGAGGTAATGTTAGTTTAAAAAAATATTATTAGATATGAAATCAATCAAACCTTCACAATCTTACATCAATCAGGATCGTGCAGCAAGCTTACTCAAAAAGTGGGCTCCATTGCTCGAGCACGCTGATGATGCAACTCCAGCGATCAAAGATGATCACACAAAGCTAAACACAGCTATTCTTCTTGAAAATCAAGAACAGTGGTGCATAACTGAAGCTTCCAATACTGCCGGTTACGGTGGTTCATTTGGTTCAGCAGGCTCAATGGGCTTTGGTGGTAAACCATCAAGTGACTTCTATGCTACTGGTGATGCTCGTCTACCAAAGATCCTCATTCCGATGATCCGTCGTACTTTCCCAGAATTGATCACAAACGAAATCGTTGGTGTTCAACCTATGAGTGGTCCAGTCGGTCTTGCATTCGCTTTACGTTATCGTTACGAATCAGATCCACTCGGTGCTACAAGCCCAGACGGTGGCTATGGTGCAGCTTCAAACAGCGCTAACGGTTGGACAGCAGATTCAGATGGTACAGAAACAGGCTGGAATTATTTAAATACAGCTTTCACTGGTACATCTGCTTCCTGGCTATCCGGTGGTGCTACAGCTCCTACAGGTTCTGACATTTTCCCAGTACCTGCTTTCGATCAAGGCGTTGCTAACTTATTAGCAAACTTTGAATTAAGCTCAAACATCCCTCAGATGGTTGTTGCTTTCGAAAAGACAGCAGTTGAAGCCGGTACACGTCGTTTAGCAGCTCGTTGGTCCGTTGAACTTGAGCAAGATCTCAAGAACATGAACGGTATCGACGTAGACAATGAATTAACGAACGCTATGTCGTACGAAATTCAAGCTGAAATCGACCGCGAAATGATTATCCGTATGTGCCAAGTTGCAATCAATGCAGGCTTTGGTCAAGGCTATTCAGTATGGTCACCAGTATCAGCTGATGGTCGTTGGTTAGGTGAACGTAACCGTGACTTCTATGCACGTGTTATCGTTGAAGCTAACCGCGTTGCTATCCGTAACCGTCGTGGCGCTGCAAACTTCATTGTTGCAACACCTCGCGTTTGCGCAATGTTAGAAATGCTTCCTGAGTTCCAATGGTTCCCTGTTCAAGGTAATGTCAACACTCAACCTGTTGGTATCGCTAAGGTAGGTACAGTTGGCGGACGTTTCAATGTTTACCGTGATACACGTACAGAAGCTCAGTATCAAGTAGGTACTCGTTCAAACCCATTAGAGTATGCTCTATTAGGTTACAAGGGTGCTGAATACTATGATACAGGTATTGTATACTGCCCATACATCCCAGTATTGGTACAACGTACAATCGGACCTAATGACTTCAGCCCACGTGTTGGTTTAATGACCCGTTATGGCGTTATTGACCATATCTTCGGTGCAGCATTATACTACCACTTAATTATCGTAACAGGTCTACACACATCGTTTACACCTGGTACACAAAGCGTATTCCTCTAAGAGGTCTACACTTAGTAAAAAGTGTTCTAAAAAGAACCCGCTCAGTAATGAGCGGGTTTCTTATTGCTTATTTGCAAATAAATGTAATTATTTAAAATGAAAGATACCACAATCGTAATACCAGCTTACAAACCTACGAGTTTGCTTATAGATTGTGTTAATTCTATTATTAAAAATACAGATCCGGATGTAGCGGATATATTAGTCGTGTGTAATGGTTGCGATAGAGATACAGCTAATTTTTTATTAGAAAGCAAATCTAACACAGTACGTTTTGTTTGGTATAATGAACCTATAGGCTTCACTAAAGCAGCTAATATAGGTTTGAAGTTAGCTGAAACCCCCTACATACTATTAATGAATACAGACGTAACTGTATTAGACTGGCCTCCAAAAAATCTTTGGTTAACTAATTTAATTGACCCCTTAAAACAAAACCCTAAAACTGCAGTTACTGGTATCTGTAACATGTATTTTAATTATGGTCTTTATATACCGTTTTTTCTTGTAGGTTTACGTAAGACTACCTTAGAACAATTTAACTACTTAGATCAAACGTTTAGCCCGGGGTATGGAGAGGATATAGACTTTTGTTTTAAAGCAGTTGCCGCTGGGTACGACTTAAACGTTATAACTAATAATACATCTGTCGATGAAGAAAAAATATATACCGCTCAGTATCCTATATATCATAAAGGTCAAGGTACATTTGGTTCGGTAGGAGAACAATTAGCTGGTAGAGGTCACGACATAGTATATCAAAGGTATTTTCAAAAATAATCATGTTAGATACAACCATAATAATTCCTGCATATAAACCCTACACTATTTTAAAGCGTTGTGTAGACTCTATTATTGCTACCACTGATTTAACTAAAGCCTGTGTTGTAGTAGTTTGTAATGGTAGTGACAGAGAGAGTGCAGATTACATTTTAAATCTTAACAACCCAGCTATCACGTTTGTTTGGTCACCAGAAGCTTTAGGCTACCCTAAAGCGACTAATATGGGCATTAAAGTAGCTACAACACCGTATGTTATTTTATTAAATTCAGATGTAGTGCTGTATAATCAACCTAAACACTGGTGGGTTGAAAAGATGATAGCACCTTTAAGAACTACACCTAATTTAGCTATTACTGGTTTAACTGAAGTATGGTTAAACGGTAGAAGTTTCTACCCGTTTGCACATGTAGCGCTTAAAAAAGAAGTAATTGAAAAATTAGGCTATATAGACGAAACATTTAGTCCAGGATACGGAGAAGATGTAGATTTTTGCTTTAAAATTACTGATGCGGGATATGATTCCCTTATAGTAGCAGAGTTGTTTCCTGATAACGAAAAAGGGATCAATTTATCTACGTTTCCCATATATCATGGCGGAAAAGAATCGTTCGGTGACGAACGTGGTACTGCTTTGCAAAAAAGAGGTTTCGAAATACTTAAACAGAGATATTTCTCTTAATGACAGTTCCACTTACGTAGAGCTAATGCTTTACGGGTAGGTTTACCGTTTGGTTTTTTCATCGGGCCTTTGACACCCTTCATACGCGCACAAAAGCTCTTACGGCGTTTAGCTGATTTGCTGCCTGGTTTTAATTTACCTGGCTTAGTAGTAACAGCCATTGACAAGTGACTACCTGGGTGACTGTGACGGTAGCTCATTATACCTTTACGGTTAAGACCACCTGTAGGTGATTTACCAGCTTTCTTTTGCCAAGTAGGTGCATGACCTTCAACAGGAAACGATTCGGTAAATTCTCTTAACAGACTTTCATACCTTGCATCAAAGTTTTTAAATAGCATATATATATTTATGCTTTGAAGTAAATATAAACAGATGAGCAAAAAAAAGCGATTACAAAAACAGAAGTTAGCTCAACAAAGTCAAAATAATGCACCTGCTACTAAAGACAAGAGTATTTTAGTACATCAGGCCGATAAGTTAGAAAGACCGGTACAGATACGACAAAGGCCGGATTTAACAAATAAACAAAAAGAATTTCTCAAAATAGCATTAGACAATCACACTAAGATTGTATTCTTAACAGGTCCTTCTGGTAGTAGTAAAAGCTTTTTAGCCACGTTAGTAGCGCTGGAGCTTTTAAATTTAAAGAAGGTATCTGACTTAATATATATTCGCAGTATAGTAGAGAGTTCAGATAATAAAATGGGATATCTCCCGGGAGATGCTGCAGAGAAACTATCTCCATATCTTGAACCTTTAATGGAGAAGCTTGATGAACTGCTTTGTAAAGCTGATATTAATATGCTTATGAAAGAAAACCGTATTGAAGGTAAACCAACCGGATATCTTCGTGGTCTTTCGTGGAATGCTAAAGCAGTTATCATGGACGAAGCTCAAAATAGTACATTTAGAGAGCTAACTACTTTAATGACTCGTGTTGGTCAGTTTAGCAAATTGTTTATTTGCGGTGACCCTATGCAATCAGATATTAATGGTAAATCGGGATTTGAAAAAATGTGTAACGTTTTTAACGATGAAGAGAGTCGAGATAAAGGTATCCATGTCTTTACATTGACGGAAGCCGATATTGTGCGTAGTGAAATTGTAAAGTTTATTGTAAAAAAATTAGAACTTTACAATAAGAAGGGTTAACTTTTCTAACTACGTCCAGCACACAGGCGAACAAAAATATTTTTTTATTAGAGATAAAAAAGTAAAAGCCCGTACAATACGTAAATAATATTCCCTGTACTAAAACTATGATATTCGACGAACAAATTTCTCGTAAACCTAATCACTATCCTTGGACTGAGGAATTTATCGAATCCATGCATAATGGTTTTTGGACACATAAGGAGTTTAGCTTTAAGTCAGATGTACAGCAGTTTAAAGTTAAGTTAAACGATCAAGAAAGAGAAATTATTATTCGCACTTTATCCGCTATCGGTCAAATTGAAGTTGCGGTAAAAACGTTTTGGGCTAAGCTTGGTGAAAACCTACCACACCCTTCATTACAGGATCTTGGCTATGTAATGGCTAACACTGAAGTAATTCATAATAATGCTTATGAAAGGCTATTAACTGTACTCGGCCTTGAAGATGTATTTGAAGAGAATCTCAAGTTAGAATGGATACAAGGCCGTGTAAAGTATCTTAAGAAATATACACATCGTTACTATAAAGACAAGAAAAAACAATATCTTTACGCTATTATACTCTTTACACTATTCGTAGAGAATGTATCGCTTATGAGCCAGTTCTACATTATTAACTGGTTTGCACGTAATAAGAATCTGCTTAAGGATACTGATCAACAGGTTAAATACACTCGTAACGAAGAGCATATTCATGCTCTTGTTGGTATGAAGATTATTAACACTATTAGAGAAGAACACCCAGAACTCTTTGATGAAGAGCTTACAGAAAGAATTCTTGCTGAAGCTAAAGAAGCATATGAAAGCGAAGCAAAGATTATCGATTGGATGGTTAACGGCATTAATGAAGACGGATTAACTGCAGCTCATCTTAAAGAGTTTGTTAAAGACCGTATTAACGAATCTCTCAAGGGTATTGGTTTTCCAGAAGTATTTGAAACGGATTCTAAGCTTCTCAAAGATACTTCTTGGTTTAACGAAGAATTACTCGGTAATAATATGACCGACTTCTTCCACTCTCGTCCTGTAGAGTATTCTAAAAAGTCACAAAGCTTTTCAGAAGACGATTTATTTTAATAAAAAGTATAGTATAATATATAAAAATGAGTAACAAGAACATTTACTGGCTGAATAGCGACTCCCGCAAGTTCCTTGAACGTGGTTATCTCCTGGACGGAGAAACTGCCGAAAAGCGTATAAGAGATATAGCTGAAACAGCTGAAGACTATCTTAAACTGAAAGGCTTTGCAGATAAGTTTGAAGACTATATGCACCAAGGCTTCTATTCCTTGGCTTCTCCTATTTGGTCAAACTTTGGCCGTAACCGCGGTCTACCTATCTCTTGCTTCGGTTCATACATTGACGATGATATGGACGCTATTCTGTATAAGATTTCAGAAATAGGTACTATGTCAAAAGCCGGCGGTGGTACATCTGCTTACTTCGGTAAAATACGTCCTCGTGGTGCACCTATCTCGTCCGGTGGCGAGTCTACCGGGGTACATCATCAGTTAACTGTATTTGAAACACTAACAGATTATATTTCGCAAGGTAACGTGCGTAGAGGTTCATTTGCTGCGTACCTACCTATCGATCATAAGGATATTGAAGAGTTCTTAAAGATTAGAAGTGATGGAGACGACATACAAAATCTTTCTATCGGTGTTTGTGTAACCGATGAATGGTTGAAGTCTATGCTTGATGGTGATAAAGAAAAGCGTCGTATCTGGGGTTTAGTTATTAAAAAGCGTTTCGAGTCTGGTTATCCTTATATCTTCTTTACTGATAATGCTAATAATCAAGCACCACAGGTATATAAAGACAAGAACATTAAGATTAACCAAAGTAATCTCTGTACGGAGATTATGTTATCAAACGATAATGAAGAATCGTTCGTTTGTGATTTGTCTTCTCTTAACTTTGAGCAATGGGACAACTGGAAGAACACTGATGCAGTAGAAACATTAGTATACTTCCTTGATGCTGTAATGACTGAGTTCATTAATAAGACTGAAAAAATGAAGTTTATGGTACACCCAAGAAACTTCGCTATTAATCAGCGAGCTCTTGGTATTGGTGCTCTTGGTTGGCACACATATCTTCAGTCTAAGATGATTGGGTTTGAGACAATGGAAGCAAAGCTACTTAACACTCAAATATGGAGCTTTGTTCGTAAGAAAGCAGATGCTGCTACCGCGCAAATGGCTGTAGAATACGGTGAACCACCTTTACTTAAAGGTTATGGCCGCCGTAACGTGACTACACTTGCTGTAGCACCTACTACTTCCAGTTCATTTATTCTCGGTCAAGCATCTCCTTCAGTAGAACCTCTAAACTCTAACTACTTTGTAAAAGACTTAGCTAAAGGTAAGTTTACGTATAAGAACCCTTACCTTGAAGCTTTACTTGAAACAAAGAAGAAAAACACTGAAGGTGTTTGGAAGTCTATTCTCGTAAAAGGTGGTTCTGTGCAACATCTTGAATTTCTTACACCAGAAGAAAAAGCTGTGTTTAAGACTTTCGGTGAAATTAGCCAAAAGGAAATAGTGATCCAGGCTGCTGCACGTCAAAAGTATATTGATCAAGGTCAATCATTAAACTTAATGATTCCACCCAGCACCAAACCAAAAGACGTTAACGAGTTAATAGTATTTGCTTGGGAGAACGGTATTAAGAGTCTTTACTATCAACGCTCAGCTAACCCCGCACAGGAGCTTGCGCGTTCAATCTTGTCTTGTGCAAGTTGTGAATCGTAATGAGTCTCGAATTAACCGACACCCATTGTACTTGTAATAATATTTCTTATAGAGAAATTATCCATCTCGTTGATAAACACGAAGATGTAAAAACTGTAGAGCAGCTACAAGAGTATTGTAGCTGTGCAAATCAGTGCGAGCTTTGCAGACCTGATATTCAAAAAATTATTGATTATTTTAGAAGGTAGTATACTATCTATGTATGCATGTTAAATCAGATTTAGCAGTTATAACCTGTCATTTTAACTGGTTTAACTACAACAGACCAAAATATAATTTAAATGGGTTTTTAAGGCAAATGGATGCTGTGGATATACCTGTTTACGGAGCAGAAGCATCACTTGACGGTAATTTTGTTACAAAAGATAATAAAAACTGGGTACATTTAAAAGCAGAAGATAATAACATTTGTTGGCAAAAAGAAGCTTTACTAAATTTAGCAGAAACAATAGTACCTGAAAAATATACTAAGATAGCATGGATAGATCACGACTTAAATTTTACTAATTTAAACTGGTATGATGAAGCTTCTGAAGCATTAGACAAACACAAGCTAATACAGCTATTTGAACAGTGCTATTTAACAGATATAAAAGGTAATATAGAGCGCCATGCATATGCATTTTTATCAGCTAATAATGTAACATTACAGCATTTAAAGCATAAAAAACTTTCTTGTTGGGTTGATAATTTTGCTAATATGAATGTCATGGAAGTTGTAAAACCGGTAGACTATATACCCGAGCCTCCGATTCTTGAACTTACACCAGAACTTAAAAAAGAAAAAAAATTAATTAACAACACACTATGTATACCTTTTTATAAAATGGTATATCATGTAGGTTTTGCGTTTGCAGTAAACAGGTCATTATGGAAAGAAAACATTAAACTGTTTCCGTATTTTCTTTTAGGTAGCGGAGATATTGCAATTATTAGTGCTGTTTTTAATCATAAAGCTCGTCTTTATAAAGAACAGTATTTCGATGGTTATCAGGAATGGGTAGAGCAATTTTATCGTTATATCGGTAATAATACCGGCTACATTAAAGGTAGTGTGTATCATGAATATCATGGTTCCAGAAAAAATCGCGGCTATGATATAAGACATTCTTTAGTACAAAAACATAATTTCAATTTTAAAAATAATTTGTTCTTAGAAAATGGCTTATTAGTAATAAAAGATGCACCAGAGTTTGCGTTAGCCGTAAAAGACTACTTTAAAAACCGTAACGAAGACATATAAAAAAATAATTTATAAGTTCTTATTTAATAATAATTTATATAATTAATATGTATAAATTATTGAAACTTTTATTTTCTATATAATAATTATTATTGCTATGAAACTAACTAACTACAATAATAATAGCATATACAGACCAACATCTCTCGTTGAACAATTATTCAACAGGGATCCATTCGATCACCCTTTCTTTTGGGGTGACGTTACACGTACAGGAGACACTGTACGTTTTAAAGAAGGGGACGAACTCACTGTAGAGGTGGATCTTCCCGGTGTGCCTAAAGATAAAACAAACGTTACAGTAGAGGGTAGAGTAGTAACGATAGAGGGAACTCGTAAGGTTATTCACAAAGGTGGTACCCAAGAAGAGACCTTTAGTCGTAGCTTTACCGTTGCAAGCACGTTTAATATCGATAAGGCTAAAGCCTCGCAAAACGACGGTGTGCTAACCTTAACCTTTCCAAAGAATAAGGCAGACGCCGGTGGCAAGAAAGTTATTGATATAGATTAATAACTTGCAAGGTGTACAGGGAGAGAGAAATCTCTCCCCTTTTTTATTGTAAGTATTAATATGAAAAAGTATTTAATAGTATTAGTGTCTTTATTTTTGTCCGGGTGTTTAAGCTTACCTAAGTTCAACACACCCAAAGTAGACACTACTACGTCTGCAGCTGTAGTAGTTAAAGCTGAAGACACTAAAAAACAGGTAGATGCAGCAGCTGAAGCAAACACTAAAGTTGAAGCAGCTCGTAAAGAAATGGAACTCCAATATGCTAAGTTTAGAGACGGCTTACAAAAAGCATATGATGATAGAGAAAAGTTAGACGATGCTAATTTTGCAAAAATAGGAGAGTTAAACTACGGAATTTATATTGTTACGCAGGAAAAAAAGAAACAAGATATTAACACGCTTATAGCTCACTTACGTTCAAAAGAAATAATGAACCGTACAGATAAAACTACTCCGGAGCAAAAAACCGCTATAGCTAAAGAAGTAGATGACGAAAAAACAAAAACTATAGATCAATTATACCTCAAGTATAACGCTCAGGTAGAGTTAGCAATATCTCAAAAATCTCAATTAGACAACGCAGAGGCTTTAATAGCTCAAAAAGAAAAAGAAAAACAACAATTAAGAGAAGCTCAACAAGTTACTATTAACAAGATACAAGCTGAAAAAGACGCTGAAATTGCACGTTTAAAGAAAGAGGCTAATGATCAATTAGCTATTGCTAAAGCCAATCAAAAAGCGGAGATGGTTGGCTTGATAGTAAAGGCATTACTTGGTGTTGGTATATTGTTCCTCGTGCTTGCTGTATTGTTAAAAAACATTACAATGGGTATAGGGTGTATAGCTTCTTTAGGCTTAGCTTATACGGCCGCCACTATACCGATGTGGGTAGTGGGTACAATACTGGGTGGGGTAATTGTAATATTTGTACTTGTTGAAATTTTTAAGAAAAAGAAAATTAACACTACTAATCCAACAGTAATACAGGTACAGACTATTTCACCTCAGCAGCCGACACAACCTCCGAGCTCGTAAGTTCTACAACATTATTAGCTGCCTTTTCTTTGGCTTTACCGGTTAGTTGAGCTATAATCTCTTCACGGGTAGCCACTAATATGTTAGTATTACCCTGAGGTAAGTTAAGATAACCATCGTTCTTAAGACGTTGTATCTCTTTCTTACCCTCGATTTCAAGTTTCTTAAGTTCTTTATTTGCCTCTGACTTTTTATGCTGTAAATTCATTTTATTAACAGTTTCAATTGCACCAGTACTTGCAGCAATTAAGCTTGCTAACCCGGCCATCATTTCAGGATCACCGGTAGCTACTGTTAATTTTTGTAATTCCATTATACTTTTAACACTATTTTCTACCAATTCAGCTGAATGCTTTAATACAAACGTTTGCATCTCTTCTGGTGTATTGGGAACAACTGGAACAATTGTTTCGGGTACCTTTGTATCCATTGTTTCTTTTGCAGCCGGACTCAAACCTGCAATAAAATCATCTATTTGATTTATAATTTGTTGGTTATCAGCTGGAGTGTTATCCGGTAACGAAGGATTCATTAATAATACTTAGGAAAGCAGTTGAGTTATCAAGCTTAACATATATACTCATTCATTATGTCATTCCCAGTTAATATTAAATTCGTAAAAACAGCTGACAATGCTGTGCTACCTTCGTTTAATCATTCCGATCCTTATACAGGCGATTCTGGTTTAGATCTTACTTGTACAGATACTGTAGTAATACCAGCTAAAGGTTGGGCTGTAGCACCTGTAGGACTTAAGCTCGCTTATATTACACCTGGTTACTGGATTCGAGTAGAGGGTCGTTCTGGTGTAGGTTTTAAAAAGAGTATATTCCCCCATTTCGGTATTATTGATAACCCTTATAGGGGGGATATGGGTATTAAACTATATAATTTTAGCGATGTACCTCAAACGTTTATTGCTGGTGATAAAATAGCTCAATTAATTGTATATCCTCTTATTCAGGCTGATATTGAATGGGCTGATCAAGTAACTGAAACAAAGCGTGGAGAGAAAGGCTTTGGTTCATCTGATAAACCTGCTGATGCATCAGATGTGTATAACAAAAAAAGAGGCGGTGTACAACCTACTGAAGTTGAAATAGTACCAGATCCAGATGGTGGTTTTTCGGTTAAACCTAAAAAGAAATAATGACAATTAACGAACAGTTAATGAATATATGGGTAGAAGCATACCGGCCAACTAAATTAGCCGATATGGTTCTATCTGAGTCTTTACGTGCATTTGTAGAAGA
>Ga0208745_1000030_pt1 | contig 71560 bp, 68 predicted proteins | sample CryBogCBH23Jun09_FD_184622 | JGI IMG/M metagenome (GOLD analysis project Ga0208745, IMG submission 184622) | Freshwater microbial communities from Crystal Bog, Wisconsin, USA - CBH23Jun09 (SPAdes) | ecosystem: Environmental > Aquatic > Freshwater > Lake | place: Crystal Bog, Wisconsin, USA... | reverse complement strand
GATCCAACCTTTGGCTACCGATTCATTGCTGATGAGCTCGAGCAGAAGGGCCACATGGCATCAGAGCGCCGCATCTGGCGCCTCTGCAGTCAAGAGCAACTGTGGAGCGCTTTTGCCAAGAAGAAGCCCTATGCCAAGCGTCCCGGTCCTCCAGTTCACGATGACTTGCTGCAGCGTGACTTCACGGCTTCGGCTCCGAACCAGGTCTGGTTGACCGACATCACTGAGCACCGAACGAGTGAGGGCAAGCTCTACTGCTGCGCCATCAAAGACGTCTACTCCAACCGCATTGTTGGCTACGCGCTCGATGACCGGATGAAGGCCTCGCTCGCTGTTCGAGCACTTCGCAACGCCATCATGACGAGACGTCCAGTTGGAACCATCGTCCACTCAGACCGAGGCAGCCAATTCAGGTCCAAAGCCTTCATCCGGGTTCTCAAGAACAATGGACTCGTTGGGTCAATGGGTCGAGTTGGAGCAGCTGGCGACAATGCAGCGATGGAGAGCTTCTTTGCCCTGCTCCAGAAGAACGTGCTCGATCGTCAGCGGTGGAGCACGAGGGACGAACTACACCTCGCCATCGTCACGTGGATCGAAGCGAAGTATCACCGCAAGCGTCGCCAGCGAGCACTTGGCAAGTTCACCCCAGTCGAATTTGAGGAACTCCACCGATTGCTTGAAGCGGCATAATCATCTCAACAGAAACCGGAAACTAAACCCTCAGCAGTCCCGAGCGCACGTGCCCCCTCCTGGCCTTCGTCATGGTTCGAGAGGACGGCGATGCCACCGTCGAAGGCGTCGTCGTGGGCCACGATCACCCGGTGATCGGAGAGCCGCTGTCGCCATTCAGCTTCAGTGAGGGACAGGGCGTCATCGACGGTGGTCGTGAAGGCCTCAGGGGACTCCTCGAGCGCCCTCAGGCGGATCGACCGGTAGCGGTCGATCGCTTCTCCGCCCAGGATCTGGGCGGAGAAGGAACGAATCAGTGGCTCGCTGCGCCGCCGCGACGACCTTCGGCGGTCGCGCCAGCGAGGGCGAAGGTGATGGTGGGAATGGCGATGACCGCCAACCACGAGCCGAACACTAGAGCCAGCACCATCAGCCAGCAACCCATGCCCAGCACGAAGGGCCAGATGGACGAGCCGGGGAACGAACCGATGAGGCCAGCGCCGGCGACCACCGTGGCGTCGGTGTCCTCAGGACGCTCTGCCATCCGCTTGCTCCAGAAACGGTAGTAGAGGCCAGGGAAGATGCCGAGGATACCGGTGCCGATGAGCATCACGGTGCCGCTCAGCTCCTTGGACCAGATGCCGTAGACGATGCCCATGATGAGGACGAAGACGCCCAGGCCGAGCAGGAGTCGTGCTTCAGTCTTCACTTGGTTGCTCCCTTTGCTGCGCCGGGCATGTGGCTCGGGTCGTGGTCATCGTGGGTGAGCGCCGGAGCGTCGGGGTGGTAGTAGTCCCACGTCGGACGCTCTGAACGGATGTTGGGCAGGGCGTAGAAGTTGTGGTGCGGCGGCGGCGAGGTCGTGAACCACTCGAGGGTGTGCGCATCCCATGGGTTCGGTCCAGCCGTCTTGGGGCTGCGCATCGTCTTCAAGAAGTTGATGACGAAGAGGACCGTGGAGAACCCGATCATCCAGGCGCCGATCGACGAGGCGACGTTGAGGTGCTGCCACTCAGGGTGCAAGGTGTAGATCGCCATGCGACGAGGCATTCCCTTGAGGCCCAAGAGGTAGCCGGGCATCACGAAGAGGGTTGAACCGAGGAACAAGAACCAGAACTGGGTCTTGCCGATTCGCTCATTGAGGAAGCGACCGGTGATCTTCGGGAACCAGTAGTAGATACCGGCCATGCCACCGATCACGAGGGCCATCACCACGGAGTGGAAGTGCGCCACCACGAAGTAGGTGTCGTGGGTGAAGAAGTCGAGCGGAGGACTGGCCAAGATGATGCCGGTGATGCCTCCGATGAGGAAGGTGATCAAGAACCCAATGGCGAAGAGCATCGCTGAGGTGAACTTGATCTGGCCGCCCCACATGGAACCAATCCAGTTGAAGAACTTGATACCCGTTGGGATCGAGATCAGGTACGTCATGAAGGAGAAGAAGGGGAGCAGCACGGTTCCGGTGGTGAACATGTGGTGCGCCCACACGCCGGTTGAGAGTGCAGCGATGGTGATCGTTGCGAACACCATGCCCTTGTAGCCGAAGAGCGGCTTGCGGGAGAACACGGGGATGATCTCGGTCACCATTCCGAAGAACGGCAGGGCCAAGATGTACACCTCAGGGTGACCCCAGAACCAGAAGATGTTCTGCCACAGAATCGGCACGCCGCCGTGGTGCGCATCGTAGATGTGGGTGCCGAAGTGGCGGTCGGCGTAGAGCATGACGAGTCCAGCCGTGAGGACTGGGAAGGCCAGCAGGATCAGGATTCCGGTGACGAGCATGTTCCACGTGAAGATCGGCATGCGGAACATCGTCATGCCAGGAGCTCGCAGGTAGAAGATGGTGGCCACGAGGTTCACGCCGGTGAAGATCGCCGAGAAACCCGTGAGGAGCAGGGCGCCAATCCACAGGTCCGCACCGGCACCGGGAGCGTTGAGGGCATCGGAGAGCGGGGCGTAGCCAACCCAGCCGAAGTCCGCAGCGCCACCAGCAACGGTGAAGCCGAGGAGCATGGTGATCGAGCCCGTCAGGTAGAGCCAGTAGCTGAGGGCGTTCAGTCGGGGGAAGGCCATGTCCGGCGCACCAATCTGAATCGGCACCATGTAGTTGGCGAGACCACCGAACGCGAACGGTCCGGCGAAGAGGTAGATCATCACCGATCCGTGCATCGTGAAGAGCTCGTTGTACTGCGCCAGCGTGACGACCGTGCCGTTCGGCGTGGTGAGCTGGGCACGAATGATCATGGCGAATGCCCCGCCGATCACCAGCATGATGATCGAGGTCACCGTGTAGTTGAGTCCAATGACCTTATGGTCGGTGGAGGTCAACCAGTTCATGATCCCGCTGGGACCGTGGTGCTCATCGTGCCCATGGTCGTCGTGGGCTGCAGTTTGCGGTTCGAGGACATCAACCATGGTGGCTCAGGGCTCCTTGGGTCGTGCGGACGGTGGCGTTCATTTCGGATCCAGAAGTGGTGAGTGCCTTCTCGGCGCAGGCGACGAAAGTCGGTCCATCGCTCGAGCTCGATAGGCATGAGTGGTAACTCGCAGCAGGAATGGTGACCACCTTGAAGTACATCAAGGAGTGGTAGAGGCCACAGAGCTGGGTGCACTGGGACTGGTAGGAACCCACCGTGTCGACGTGGAGGTCGAAGCGGTTGGTCACACCAGGCTGGGCGTATTCGGAGTAGTTGAACTCCTTGACGTAGAAGCCGTGGACCACGTCGAGGGACGTCAAGGTCACGGCGTCGGTCTCACCGACCGGCATGACCATGACGGGATTCTGGGTGGTCTGGCCCACGGTCGTGATGTTCGGGTATCCCGGGTAGGAGAAGCGCCATCCCCACTGGAAGGCCACGACGTTGATCTTCGCCGGCGGGTGGGCAACCCGGGCAACCTCAGGGTTCTCCACCACGATGGTGAAGTAGAAGAGCACACCCACGATGATCGTGGGGATGACGGTGTAGACGATCTCAATCCACGTCACGTACTGCGTCTGGCGCGGGATTGCGTCGCTCTTGCGGCGGTAGCGCAGCGCTGCGAACACGATCAGGAACAGGGTGAGGCCACCGATGATGAGACCGGTGATCATGAAGCCCTGCCAGAGCTTGTAGGTCTTGTGGGAGGTGTCGGTCACACCGCTCGCCGCGCCGAAACTCGGCACGGTGCAGCTCGACAGGAGCAGCGGGGTGAGTACCAAGGCCGCAAGGCCAAGGTTCCGACGAGTTCGGCTCGTGCGGGTTCGCACAAGCCCTGAGCCAGGGTTGTCCACGGGGTCGTTCACGCGCTCCAACATAGTGGACGGAGCGGACGGTTCGGTAGTTGAACGGACGGGTCATTCCCGCCCGCAACCACTGGTGGCGCTACTGAGCGCTCTCGTCCTTCTTGACCTCGTCTGGCTTGGGCTCAGCGCCTTCCTTGATGCCCTTCTCGAACTCGCTCTTGGCGGATCCGAGCGACCGTGCCAACTGCGGAATCCGCTTTCCACCGATGAGGACGGCAGCGATCACGACGAGGACGATGATGAGGTCGGGACCTGCAATGTTGGCGACCATGTGACTCCTTCAGATCGAGCTCCGATATCCGGGGCTTCAGGCTCACTGTAGCCCTTGGCCCCGGATCAGGTGGGTCGTTCAGCCGGCGAGGAGTACTCCGCAGGTCAGCGCAGCGATGCTTGAGATGCCCGAGACTGAACCCCAAATCGCCAGTTGGGCCTTCGAGGTTGCTCGGGTGTGCAGGTAGGCACCGAGTCCAGAGAGCACCACGAAGGTCATCTTGACGCCGAAGACGGCGTTCCACGCCGTCGTGCCCTTGCCGACGGCCTGCACGTTCCACAGACCGGTGGCGATGAGGAGGAAGAAGGCTGGCCACGCGAGTCGGTTGAACGCCCTCGCCAGGGTGGCTGGAGCGCCGCTCGCGAGACCACGAGCGGGGCCGACGAGGCCCAGCATCGTGATCTGTCCACCAACCCAGACTGCAGCAGCGAGGACGTGCAGCGTGAGGCGCGTCGCCGTGAGGCCGTCAGCGAGCTGGTTGAGCGCAGCGGTCATACCTACTTGCCCTGCCAGTTGGGGAGACGCTTCTCGGCGAAGGCGACAGCCCCCTCGAGGGCATCAGCGCTCTGGCCGATCTCTGCGAAGGCGGCGTTGTTCGCTGCCCAGGCATCTGCCTCGCTCGAGTCGGCGGCCGACACCATGATCTCCTTGGAGCGACGCACAGCCAGCGGGGCGTTCGCAGCGATGGTCTCAGCTAGGGCGATCGCTCGGTTGAGGACCTCTCCACTCGGCACGACGTGGTTCACGAGGCCGAGCTGGGCGGCGCGGGCGGCGTCGATGGGCTCACCGGTGAGCGCCATTTCCAAGCCAACGGCGATGGGGACGCGCTTCGGGAGGCGGATGAGGCCACCGGCGCCAGCGATGAGTCCGCGCTTGACCTCAGGAATGCCGAACTTGGCGTGATCTGCGGCGATGACCATGTCGCACGACAGCATCATCTCGAAGCCACCTGCCAGCGCTGAACCGTTCACCGCAGCGATGAGCGGCTTCGAGAACTTCCGCTGCGTCAACCCGCCGAATCCCTTGTCGGTGATCGGGAATTCGCCAGTGGCGAAGGCCTTGAGATCCATGCCAGCGGAGAACGCCTTGTCCTCAGCTCCGGTGAGGACGACCACCCAGACGTTGTCGTCGTTTTCTGCCTCATCGAGGAAGGTCGACAGGGCAACTGCGGCGGCGCGGTTCATCGCGTTGCGCGCCTCGGGGCGGTTGATCGTCAAGATGTCGATGTGGCCGCGTCGCTCGCGGAGGACTTCGTCTGCCATGGCTGCTCCTTCAGGTGAGACCCGCGCATCGGGCGGGTCGGGACAGGTGCGACGCTAGCCGGTCGAGTCACGGCGAGAGCGTCTCGTGCCATGCTGAGGACGTGGAGTCGCGCCTCGAACAACCAACGCGGTCCGTCGGTGTCGTACTCGGCGGCTTCGGCGCCGACGGTGGGATGAACGGCCCGGGCGAACCCGCCAACGTATGGAAAGTAGGCGAAGCTCTCGCCCGCGTTCCGGCATCTGGGATTGGTGCTGATCTCTGGCATCGACACCACGACGTGCTGGAGCTCCTCGAGGTGCTCGATCCTGATCACGTGGTCATCCCTGTGGACTGGGCCCAGCTCGCTCCGACGGCTGACCGTCTCGATGCTTCGGTGGTCGCGCGCTACCGGCTGCTCCTCGGCGCGCTCCGCGAACGCGGCATTGGCGTGGAGCTTCGGTTGAGCGATGGCTGCGTTCCAGCGACCCTCGGTCAGGAGTTCTGGTTACTGCCTGGGGCTCCGCAGGTCTTCGGTGCCTTCGTCTCCATGGTTGCCGGAGCGCTCGGTGACCTCGTCGATCGCTGGGAGACCATCCACGATCCAGTTCGGTGGGTCCTCGAGGGCTTCCTCCTCGGGAGCCACCCACCATTTCGTCGATTGGCGATCGATGACGCATGCAGCGCACTCGACGGCCTCCTCGCTGCCCACGTGGCTGGGACTTCGACGCTCATCGACGCTGGCGTCCTTCCGTCGGCAATCTCGCTCGGGCTCTCGCCAATGGTCTTCGACCTCGATCGAGCAATCGGGCTCGCCATGGTGGCAGCAGCCAGTGGGGCAGACGACGAGGCGATCAGCACCAGCCTCGGCGTCGCTCGCCGTGGCGACGACGCGTCAGCGGTGAGCCAGATCGCTCGAGTCCTCAACCCCCTCGGGCTCGGGCGCCGGCGTAGTTGGCCGGCTCGACCGACCCCTCGTCGGTTCCTCGAGGCGCTCTGCGCTGCCGGCGAGCGCCATGCAGGCGTCTCGATTTCGGTCATCGTCGATCCCGTCCCCTACCAGGTAGCGGCGTTCGGCAAGATGTGGGCCCTTCCCCGCCGCTCGGGCTCGGTTGAACTCCCGGCCTCGTTCGATCCTGCTGCTGGTCGCGGAACCCTCGTCGAGGGGTTCGCCTGGGCAACGAGGCACAACACCCTTCGTGCCGGGCAGTCTGAGCGGGGTCTCGTCGACCTCTTGGCCGCTCGCCATGCACTGGGATCGGCGAGCGGCTGTATTCGCTACACCTACGACGGCATCCTCGATGGCTACCGCCACGGAACCTTCGGCTATCGGACGGGACTCTCCAGCGTCGACCGGTCTCGAGGGCAGCATGGTGTGACGTGGCGATCGACGGACGCCGGTGGGCAGAATGCGGTAGGGGCGTTCGCGAGACTCGTCGCGGCGCTCCGCGAGACTCGCTAGCGATCCTCGGAGCCGTTCACGGGATGGGTGGCGCTGTAGGCCTCCTCGATCCGCCGCTCTCTGTGCTTCTTCCGAAGGTGGAGCCCCAGCAGGACGACGGCGACTAGGGCCAAGATGCACCACGCTGCCGTCCCGGCGTAGCGGTCGACCACGGAGTGGAAGGCGTAGCCCAAGTAGCAGAACAGCACGCCCCACACGAGACCGCCGCTGGCGTTTGCCACGAAGAACGTTCGGTAGTGCATCTTGGAGATTCCCGACAAGCTCGGCACGACGGCTCGCAAGAATGCGGAGAACCGGCCGAAGAAGACCGCCCAGGCGCCACGGCGCCGGAGGAGGCCGAGTGCGTTGTCGATTGCCGCTCGGTAGCGCTGCAGCATTTTGATCTGCAAGATGCGATCTCCGAAGCGGAGTCCGAGGAAGTAGCCCGTCGAGTCACCAGCGATCGCGCACACGACGACGATCACCATGAGCATGCCGAGGTTGACCGAACCGTGCGAGTGGGCACCGTTGTGGTTGGCGAGGAACCCTCCCGTGGTGACCGCAATCTCCGCAGGGAGGACGAATCCGACCAGCAGGGCCGCCTCGGCGAAGACCAACGCGCCAACGATGAGGTACACGAAGGGGGCAGAGACCGCCTGCAGGTGGTTGATGATCGTTTGCATCACTCGTGCAGTCTGTCTGATTTCGATGGCGATGCCTGCCACCGCGTTCACGTCGCACGCTCACCCACTTGCGCGAAGATGACAAGATGGCCCAGCGCACTCGTTCCGTTCGTCCACAGACCGCTCCTACCCCAGTGCTGGTCGGCCCACCTCCTCGTGGCTGGTCGTTGGCTGGGTGGGCGCTGCTCCCGCTCCGCCTCTTCCTCGGCGTCACCTTCACCTTCGCTGCGCTGCAGAAGATGGCGAACCCAGCTTTCTTCGACAAGAACTCGGCCGGTGGTATCTATGCGCAGATGCTCCACGCCGATGGGCACTCGCCGCTCACCTTCCTCCTCGGACACCTCCTGCAGTTCTCGACGCCGCTCGGGTGGTTGATGGCGTTTGGGGAACTCGCTGTTGGACTCGGGATCTTGTTCGGACTCTGGGGACGCATCGCTGCCCTCGGTGGCGCGGTCATCGCGTTCAGCCTCTTCCTCACGATTTCGTTCCACACGAACCCCTACTACTTGGGTTCGGACCTCATCTACTGCATGGCCTTCGTCCCCTTCATCATCGGCGGCACACCAACCCTCTCGATCGATGCCTGGGTGACGGCTCGAGCTGCGGCCAAGGAGAAGGCGGAGAATCCGACCGTCGTTCCCGTCACGTTCGGTACGGTGCGTTCGGTCTGCGGCAACGCCATCCCTCAGAACAAGTGCACGGTGACTGCAGCACCATGCGCACCGAAGGGCTGCCCCTTCCTCGCTGGTGACCACGCCTCGATCCTGGCGCGACGCAAGCCCAATGCTGAGGACCGCCGCAAGGTTGTCCTCGGTGGTTCAGCGGCTGCGGCTGCGGCGGCAGCAGCGGTCGTCACTGGAGCAGCGACGGCAGCGATCGGGAAGTCGAACGCCACGCCCACCACCACGACGACGCCGGTCACCCTGCCAGGTGGCAACACCGGGACCACGACGCCGAACGGGACGGCGATCGGGGCTGCAGCGAGCGTGCCGGTCGGTGGTTCGGCCACGTTCACCGTTCCCGATGGGAGCGGCGCCCCCGGCATCGTGCTGCAGCCAACGGCTGGAACCTTCGTCGCCTTCAACGCCACCTGCACGCACCAAGGGTGTCCGGTCTCCTACGCCCAGGGCCAAGACCTCTTGGTCTGCCCGTGCCACGGCAGCCAGTTCAACCCCTCGAACGGGAGCGTGGAAGTGGGACCAGCAGTTGCTCCGTTGACGGAGTACACCGTGACCGTCGTGGAGGGCAAGCTCTACGTCAAGGTCTGACGCGTCGGCGTCATTCAGTGCGAGACTGAGCCTATGCGTGTGCTGCTCGTTGAAGACGAAGTCAACTTGGCCCATTCCGTCGTGGCGCTCCTCACGGAGAACGGCTTCGAGGTAACCCATCGAGATCATGGAACTGCCGGGTACGAGACAGCCCTGCACGAGAAGTTCGACGCCATCATCCTCGACATCATGCTGCCGGGCATGAATGGGTACGCCATCTGCGCGAAGTTGCGCTCCGGTGGCGTGACCACGCCGATCCTGATGCTCACGGCCAAAGACGGAGAGTACGACGAGGCCGAGGCCCTCGACACCGGTGCCGATGACTTCCTGCGCAAGCCGTTCTCCGCAGTGGTCCTCGTGGCCCGACTCCAAGCGCTCCTGCGGCGCCGGCAGGGTGCCCGATCAGGGTCGCTCTCGGTGGGAGATCTCACGATCGACCCGGTCGAGCACCGCTGCCGTCGCGGTGAGGTCGAGGTGGAGCTGACGCCTCGAGAGTTCGCCCTCTTGGAGTTCCTGCTCGCCGCCAACGGTGCGGTGGTTACGAAGCAGGACGTCGTCGACCACGTCTGGGGTCACGACTTCGATGGCGATCTCAACATCGTGGAGGTCTACGTGGGCTACCTCAGGAAGAAGGTCGACCGCCCATTCGGCCGCAACACCGTTGAGACGGTCCGGGGAATCGGCTACCGCGTGAACGCCGAGGCCTGACTCCCATGGCGGGAACGCTCGGTCTGCACCGGCGGGGCTCGGTGCGGTTCAAGGTCACCGTCGCCGCCACCACGATCGCCGCAGCGTCGATTCTGCTCGTCGGGGCGGGTCTGGTCTTCGTCGTGCATCGAACGCTCGACAGCCAGATTGTGGCCACCCTCAACCGTGAGCTGGCGGCGACGAAGGAGGGGCTCGCAGAGGGCCTCTTGCCGGGGGCATCGGCCGCCGCCCCCGGTTCGGCCATTCAGGTCGTGACCGTGATCGGGAGTTCGGTGGTCGCGAGTTCCGGATCCATCCAAGGCCTCCCGCCGATTTCTCGAGTCGTCCCTGGCCCACAGGTGGCTGTTGTCCCCGTGAGCCGAGCCTTCGCCGCGCGGAGCACGCTCAACACCGCACGTGGGCTGTCGATGGTGGCGGTGCACTACGGCGCCGTCGTGATCTACGCCGCCTCATCCACCCGCGACGTGACCAATACCACCCGGCTGCTCATCCTGCAGCTCTTCGTCCTCGTCCTGCCCTCGGTCATCGTGCTGACCTCGCTCATCTCGTGGTGGGTGATCGGTCGGGCGCTTCGACCGGTGGAGGCGATTCGCCGAGAGGTTGACGACATCTCAACCAGTGCGCTCGAGCACCGGGTCTCCATTCCTCCAGGTGACGATGAGATCGCTCGCCTGGCGACCACCATGAACTCGATGCTCTCGCGACTCGAGGGCGCCTCGCTCCAGCAGCGGCGCTTCGTCGCCGACGCCAGTCACGAACTGCGCAGTCCGCTGGCGTCGATCATGATGCAGGTCGAGTTGGCGCAGCTCCATCCAGATTCGGTCGACGTCCAACAGATGACAGGCATCGTCGCCGATGAAGCTGGTCGCCTCGACCGATTGGTCGATGACCTCTTGCTGCTCGCCAAGGCCGATGAACGAGCCATCGTGCTCACCGAGAGCGACGTCGACCTCGACGACCTCCTCCTCGCCGAAGCGGCTCGACTCCGCTCCGTCGGACGGGTGACCGTGCAGACGAGCGACATCAGTCCGGTGCGGGTTCGCGGTGACCGAGAACTCCTGCGGCGAGCGATCCGCAACTTGGTGGACAACGCCGAACGCTACGCCACCTCGACGGTTCGTCTCCGCTGCGCAGCGAGTGCTGGTCAGGCCGTCGTCTCCATTGGCGACGACGGCAAGGGCATCGCGCCTGAGTTGCACGACACGCTGTTCGAGCGATTCGCCCGTGGGGATGCCTCTCGGGTTCGAGGGACAGGTGGAACGGGTCTCGGCCTCGCCATCGTCGCAGAGATCGTCGCCGCCCACCACGGAACCATCGCGGTCGAGAACGACCACGGAGCGGTGTTTCGGATCTCGCTGCCCCTCGAGGCGGACGATGAGGGCGACGGCGAGATCGTCTAGGACGAGAGGGCCGGTTGGCGCCGACTGCGGCGCAGCCGCTTCGCCCGCTCGGTGAGCGCCAGGGTGAAGGCCTTGCCGGCGTCGGTGTGCTCGAGCAGGTCGGCCTGGCCACCTGGGCGAGCCAGCATCCAGGAATGCCCACCGGGGACCCACTGGATCTCCGCACCGGAGAGCTCGGCGAACTCCGCAGCGACGTGGGAGTCGGTCAGGTGGTCGAAGCACCCCCACTCGGCGAGGACGGGCACTCCTGCGGTCTTGAGGTTGGCCACGTGGTCTCGCTGGTCGACCTCGAGCAGCATCGACCCGAGGGGAACGGCGTGCGCGATCGTCTTCAAGTTGCGGCGGACATCGGGCATCACCGACCGGAGCGTGGCCACGAGTCGGCCGACGAAGAGGTCGGGGAGGTCGGCCACGACGGCCACGGCCATGTCGGCGAGCGGTGCGAGGTCGGGAGCGACCTTGCCGAGCAGCCTCGGCATCACGCCCTCACGGTCTTGCCACGACGGCGTGGCGATGCCGTCGCGGTAGATGATGGCGATCGTCGTCCTCGGGTGTCGAGCGGCGTACTCGACGGCAACGGCTGCTCCCATGGAGTGCCCGAGGAGCACGATCGGCCCGGCACCGAGGTGGACGCGCAGTGCTTCAACCTGCGCAGCGAGCGCAGCGATGGACAGCTCCGCCCACGCGAGGGGGTCTGATCCACCGAACCCGGCGAAGGAGGGGTTGACGACGCGCCAGCCCAAGCGCTGCGCCAACGCCGCGCTCTCTCGGGCGTACATCTCGCCACCGGCCAAGTAGCCGTGGAGGTTGAACGCCCAGATGGGTGCGTCGGCCTCGTCGTTCGACTCGGCGTTGGAGGACACCGAGTACACGGTTCGGTGGCCGTTGTGGAGGAAGGAGAACTCCTCCATCTGCACGCCGGGCCGATGCCGCCAGTGGTCAATGGGGAGGAGCGGTCCGTGACTCGGAACTCGTTCGTCGTGGTACTGCATCTCCTCACCTCCTCGGTGCGCTCTTCAACCTACAAGTGCAGCGTGGGGCAGCGGTGGCACGGACGAGCCATTCCTGAGAGCGACCGAGGAATTCGCTGAGGCGATCCTCAGGGGAGGAGGAGCCCAACGGCGATGGCCAGTTCGTCGCCGACCCGCTCGAGCGATGACCACCCCGCGACCCATCCAGCGAGCGCGGAGTACCAGACGTGGCCGATCATCCGGGCGCGGTTGCCCACATCGGCCGGCGGATCCTCGCCAATGGCGTGGAGGACGATGGCGTCGAGGAGGGAGATGACCTGCTGCTGACAGGCGACGACCTGAGGGTCGGGTGAGGCAATGGACTTGAAGAGCGCCGCTCCGAGCACCGGTGCACTTCCGAGGGCCCGGAGCGCTCGACTCAGGACGTCGAGGACCCGTTCGCCGGCCGTGGCCTTGGACGAGGGATGCTCGGCGAATCGGACGTAGAGGAGCTCGACCCACGAGGTCAACGAGGCAGCGAGGAGGTGGTCCTTGGAACCGAAGTAGCGGTACACGGTGCCGAGGGCCACATCGGCCTTGGTCGCCACATCGCGCATCTGCACGGCGTCGTAGCCACCTTCAGCGGCGAGCTCCATCGCGGCGTCGATCACCCGATCTCGCCGCGCTCGCTGCGAGGTGGTCATCCGCGCCATGTCGACCGTCACCGCCACAGGGTACCCAACTCCACCTCAGCGTGGTGGGTTCGACGACCCGGGCGGGGGAGAGGTGGAAGAATGGGCGCATGCCAATTGCACAATTCCTCGACGACGCCTGCACGCGGATCAACGACCTCGGATGGGTCTACTACTTCTCGCCGGAGACCACGGCGAAGGGCGAGGCGCTCGGCCTCGACACCTTCACCTTCTACGCCCTCGGTCGCGGTGGCGTCCTCGGTGACGTGGAGCCAGCGGTGGTGGGCGCTGCGTTCGGGTACTTCAACCCCTCCATCGTCGAGTTCCTCTGGAACGAAGGCAAGGCGAAGGTTGCCCCACGGGTGGCTGCTCGAGCCCACATGGAGGCTGCGCACGAGTACGCCCGTGCGACCTTCACCGACGTTGCCGGCCTCGAGGCTTACTGCGCCGCTGCTGAGCAGATCCTCACCTACGCCATGGCGAACGCCGCGGCCTACCCGCTCTTCGCTGGCTACGCCGCCGAACCGCTGGCTGAGGATCTCCCCGCTCGAGCCCTCCAGTTGACGACCGTGCTCCGCGAGTACCGCGGCTGCGCCCACCTCGTGGCCGTCGTGGCCAGTGGCGTGGACCCCAAGGTGGCGCACTTCGCTCGTCGTCCCGAGATGTGGGGCATGTTCGGTTGGGCTGATGAGGACATTCCGACCGTGACCGAGCACGACATCGAAGCGCTCGCTCGAGCCGATGAGCTGACCGACGAGCTGGTCGTCGCTGCCTACGCCGTCCTCGATGACGCCGGTCGCTCGGCGATCACGGCCGGACTCGACGCCATGGAACGAGCCGTCCAAGCTCGAGCGGGAAACTGACCGAACCACACAGCCTCCATCGGCGGCAGCGAGCCGCCGTCGCTGCAGGCTGCATCATCCTCGGAGCCGGTGCGGTGCTCCTCGCCTGCGCGTCCCCCTGGATCGTGGCTGGTCGGAGCACGATTCCCCTCGTCGACCTCCTCCACGGAGGACTGGTCAACGGCGGGCTCGCCACCGTTGCCAGACTCTGCGCAGTCGCCCTCATGCTCGGCAGCATCGTCGCCGTCATCGTCGACGCCGAAGCGTGGCCACTCGGCCTCGTCGGTCTGCTCCTCATCGCCGTGGCCACCCCAACCCTCCTCCGACTCCTCCACGTTGCTCGGGCAGCCGTGCCCCACGCCCACGTTGGTTCTGCGGTGCTCTGGCTCTGCCTCGGTGCGGGCCTCTTCTCCCTCGGAGCCGTCGTGGGCTTCGTGCTCTCGGGTGAGACCGCGCACGAGACCTGCATCGAAGGCCATCGCATCGAGCGTGGGGAGACGAGCTGTCCACGCTGTGCGGCGCATGCCGCGCTCGTCACCGCCGGAGGCGGCAACGCCGGTGAGCACCCCTAGCGCAGCGCCACGGGGTTGAGCGGCGTCCCGACCCCACCGGTCAGCGGCAGCGGCGTGGCGTCGAGCAGGAAGGTGTAGCGACCATCGCTGGCGCAGGCGGCGGCGAGACGATCGAGGAAGAAGTTCTGCCCCTGCGTGAGCCCCATCTCGACGAGGTGCAGCAGGTGGACGGGGAGGTAGTCCTCCTCGTTCTCGCCGGGGAAGACCTCGAAGGTCAACGTGTCGTTGGCCACCGCGGCGACGTCGTGGGCGTGGAACCACAGCGCGGTCTCCATCGTGAGTCCCGCCGACGGGAAGGTGTAGGCGATCTTGTCGCGGCCCGGGCCGGGGTGGCCGTAGGGGGTAGTGGGATCGAGGTCGAGCGCTGCCTGCTGGCCGGTACGCACGAGGATGAGGTCCCCTGGGGCAATGGTCACCCGGGCGAGCTCCACGGCAGCGTCGAGATCGTCTGGGGTGATGGCGTAGCCGGGGGTGAGCGCATCGGTGCCGTGCACCCGAGCCACGTCGAGGAGCACGCCACGCCCAATGACGGTGGAGAGGTGCTCGATCCCCAAGATGGTGGAGCCCGCAGCGGTAACCGAGTCAGCGGGGATCCCGTTGTAGAGGGTGCCGCCGTAGGAGACGTGGCCGAGTCCATCCCAGTGGGTGGCGGCTTGCACGCCCATCGTCAACTGGTCCTCTGAGGAGCAGATCCAGTTCGGATCCGCTGACAGTGGCTCGTTGACCACCGTCATGATGCGATCTGGCTCCACCCGTCCAGGGATGAAGCCTGCTTGGATGCCTTGGTCGGCGGCGAGCCCGAGCCCGAGGGGGAACGCTTCGCCGCTCACCACGCTGGCAGCGCCGCGTCGCCGGGCCTCAGTATCGAGAAGGTTGAGGGTGCCGATGCGGTCGTCGGCACCCCAGCGGCCCCAGTTGCGAACGGCAGCGGCGATCTCGGTGAATCGGGCGGAGGCCACGTCAGTCTCCTGTCGCGTAGGTGGTGGATCGGTCCTCGGTGCGGGTGCTCCCGACGGCAGCCACCGCTCGGTGCAGCGCGTCGATGAAGGCGGGCGTCGCTTTGACCGATCCGGCGTGCACGGTGAGGTGGAGGGAGTCAGGGTGGTGCTGCCGATCGACGTGCCAGCCTTCGGCGGCCAAGCGATCAGCGACGGCGAAGATGTCGAGGCTGGTGCTGTCGGCAGCAGCGATGGCGAACACCGACATGACGGGCTCACCGACGAGACGGAGCGCCGGGTGGGAGCGCACGGCATCTTTGATCGCCGTCGCTGCGTCGTCGGCTGCCGCCGTGAGCTCGAGGAGGCCTTCGGTCCCGAGCGCCATCACGGACGCCCAGGCAGCGGCGATTGGCGACGCGGGCTTCGTGCCGGCCATGGTGGTGGAAGCGTAGAAGCCGCCGAGCCAGTCGTTGGTCACGAAGAGCTGGTGCCGTGCGAGCTCCTCGGAGGAGAAGCAGAGGACCGAGACGCCCTTGGAGGCGTAGCCGTACTTGTGCAGGTCTGCGGAGATCGACGTCACCCCGGGGACGGAGAGGTCGAAGGGCACGTCGAGCCGACCGAGCTGGGTCAAGAACGGGAGGAAGAACCCACCCATGCAGGCGTCGACGTGGCAGAGGATGCCTCGATCGGCGGCGACCGCGGCAATGGCCTCGACGTCGTCGATGACCCCTTGGGGGTAGGAGACCGCAGAGGCCACCAGCATCGCGGTGTCCGGGGTGATGGCAGCCTCCATGGCCGACACGTCGGCCCGGAAGTCCTCGCCAACGGGAACCCGAATGACGTCGACGTCGAAGAGTTGGCCCGCTTTCGTGAAGGCCGCGTGGGCACTCGTGGCGCAGACCACGTTGGGCCGAACGACGCCGCGTCCCCGAGCGACGTCACGAGCAACCTTGACGCTCTGGAGGAGGCTCTCGGTCCCTCCTGAGGTCAGGTGACCAGTGACCGAGGTTCCATGGGTATCCGCCCCGAGGAGCCGACCCGTCAACTGCACGAGATCGTGGCTCATGAGGCCAATGGAGGGGAACGCCAAGACGTTGAGGCCGTTCTCTGCTTCGAAGAGCGCCATCGCGTCTCGCAGGAGGGCGTGGTGCTCGGGGCCGGCGTCGTAGACGAGTCCGAAGACCTTCCCCTCCTCCCACTTGCGGTCATCGCGCTTCAGGTCTCGCATCTGGGCGAGCACCGCCTCGTGGGACTGGCGTCGATCCGGGAGCGGGGTGGAGGGGAAGTCCATCAGCGGCTCATGCGCCCCAGATGATGGCCTGGGGCTCGGTGTAGGCGAGGAGGCCGTAGTCTCCGCCATCTCGGCCAACACCGGACATCTTGAAGCCGCCGAAGGGGGCGTCGTGGTTGCGCTGGGCGGTGTTGATGCCCACGTGACCGGCCTTCAAGCGCTTGGCCACCCGGAACGCCGTGCCGGCGTCCTTGGAGAAGACGTAGTCGTAGAGGCCAAACTCGGTGTCGTTGGCGATGGCGATGCCCTCCTCTTCGTCGTCGAAGGGGATGAGGGTGATCACCGGGCCGAAGATCTCCTCTCGAGCACAGGTCATGTCGTTGGTGCCGAGGATGAGCGTGGGGTTCACGTAGTAGCCACGCTCGAAGTCCGGACGGTCGCCGCCGACGAGCACTTCGCCACCTTCAGGAGCAGCACTGGCGATGTGGGCCTCGATGCGGCCACGTTGGGCGCCGGAGATGACGGGACCGACGATGGTGTCCATGGATGTCGGGTCGCCGACCTTCAAGAACGGGGCGACCATCTTCAGGCCCTCGACGATCTGCTCGACCAAGGAGCGGTGCACGACGGCGCGGGTCGGTGCGGTGCAGATCTGGCCGGAGTGGAAGGCCCAGACCGATTGGATGCACCCGATAGCCGCCTTGACGTCGGCGTCTTCCAAGACGAGGGCAGCGCCCTTGCCGCCGAGCTCGAGGAGGAGGCGCTTCATGGTCTTGCCGCCGGCCTCCATGATCTTCGTCCCCACCTGGGTGGAGCCGGTGAAGGAGACCATGTCCACGTCGGGGGAGTCGACGAGCGCTGCCGCGGCGTCGGCGCCAGCACCGGTCACGAGGTTGACGACACCGGGAGGGAAGCCGACCTCATCCAAGATGCGGACCAGCTCGATGACGGCCAAGGGGTCCTGCGGGGCGGGCTTGATCACCACGGTGTTGCCCGAGATGAGGGCCGGGGCGACCTTCCCAGCCATGTTGACGAGCGGGAAGTTGTAGGAGGTGATGCAGGCAGCCACGCCGACGGGCTGGCGGTTGACCATGCCGCCGATGAGGCCACCGGGGGCGAGTGCGGTGGCGGCCGTCGGCGCCGGGAGCAGCGGGGTCTGGAGCACACCACGGGGGTCGCGGGAGTACCGCTCGAATCGGTCTGCGGTCACCGGGACCTGCATCTGGCTCCCGACTCGTGCCGTGGCGCCGGTCTCGGCGATCACGAGGGGGAGGAGCTCCTTAGATCGAGCCCGAATGGCTGCGGCTGCCTTCTGCATGAGGGCGCTGCGCTCTTCGATGGACGTGGCCTCCCACGCCGGCTGTGCGGCACGAGCCGCCGCCGCGGCAGCGAAGCCATCTTCTGCCGTCGCGTTGGGGGCGAGGGCGACCACGCCTTCGGTGGCTGGGTTGATGACCTCGTAGGTGCCGCCCGATGCGGGGCGCCACTCGCCACCGATCAAGAGGTGCGTCTGATCCTTGAATCCTTCTGCCATGGTGTGCTCCTTGTTCTCGAGTGCTGCTGGTGCGGTCTAGTTGGTGAGGAGGGGTCCGACGGTCTCGCCGAAGGCGAGGGTTTGCTCGACGAACTCCGCTGCCGAACGGGCCCGGAGGGCGATCTGGAGGTGGTTGACCCCCATGTCGATGAGCTCGCGGTACGAGGCTGCGATCTGCTCTGCGGAGCCCACCATGGTGTAGCTCGGCAAGCCGTCACGGCTTCCACCGAGGTCGACGTGACAGGGTTCGGCGATCGTGCCGATGTCGATGGGCGCGCCATCTCGGAACTCGTCTCGGTAGGCGCGGAGCTGGGCGATCTGCCCCGGCAGGTCAGCCCGTCGGGTCCCCTGCGGCAACCAGCCATCACCCAGCCGTGCTGCTCGGCGCAACGCCGGTGGCGTAGAGCCACCAACCCAGATGGGTGGCCGCGGGGTGCGGACGGGCCGAGGAGACACGTGCATTCCGGAGAAGTTCCACCGCTCACCGCTGTGGGTGGGTGCTTCATCGGTCAGCAGCGCGGCGAGGGCCACGATGGCCTCATCGGTCGCCGGGCCACGATCAGCGTAGCCGTCTGGTCCGTTCAGCTGGTCGAACTCCTCGTTCACGTGGCCAGCACCGACGCCGATGATGAGCCGTCCTCCTGAGAGGTGGTCGAGGGTGGCGAGCTCCTTGGCGGCTCGAAGGGGATGACGCTGGTTGAGGATCAGCACGTGGCTCAGCAGGTGGACGTTGGTCGTCTGCCCGGCGAGCCATCCAAGGGTGGCCACCGTGTCGTACCACTCGGCGCCCATGGCTGAGACGAGCCGCTCTGGAATGGCGGTGTGGTCGCAGACTCCGAGGTAGTGCCACCCGGATCGGTCAGAGGCAGCGGCGATCGCTGCGAGGTCGGCGACCGAGGCCGTCAGCTCCCAGTCGGACACGAAGAGCCGGGACTGGCTCTGGATGGGCAACTGCATCCCGAACACCACGCGGTCGCCGACGATTTGAACGTTCTCCATGATTCCCCCTCAGTGCACCGTAGTCAGCGCGTGAGCGCCGCCACGATCTCCGCCATTTGATCGCTGGTCCCAAGAGTCGTGGCGTGCACCCGAGCTCGCTTCATCGCGAGGTGGATGGGAACCTCCCAGGTGTAGCCCATGCCGCCGTGGACCTGGACTGCGGTCTTGGCCGCGGACAGGGCAGCGGTGTCAGCTAGCAACTTCGCCGAGGCAACCGCTCGCCACGTGCACTCGGTGGCCGAGAGACCGTTCACCTCACCGTCGATCACCGCGACCTCTGGTTGGTCGGTGACCGTGGCGGCGTAGGCGACGGCGACGCGTGCTTGCTCCAATCGGGCCAGTTCATCGGCCAGGAGGTGCTTGATCGCCTGGAAGGACCCAATGGGGCGGTTGAACTGCTGGCGATCCTTGGCGTAGGCAACGGCACGCCAGAGTGAGAACGACGCCAGTCCCACTTCGTAGGCGGCGGTCAAGAGGAGAGCGTCTCGCCGCACCGGGTCGGCGGCACTGGTGAATTCCTCGCCGTCAGCGATTGGCTGGGTGAGCTGCGCCACCGGCCACAACGGATCGAGCGACGTCGCAACCACCGTCGTGTCGATCGCCGATCGCTCGACGTAGGTCACGGGCGCTGCACCTTCGCTCGCACCAGGGAGCACGAGGTAGCCGTCGCAGTCGTCCGGGAGCTCGAGGAGGCGGGGAACGCTGCCGCCAGTGCTCCTGCTGTGGAGACCCACGAGCACCTCGCCTGAAGCAGCGCTCGCCATGCGTTGGCCAGCGATGATCGAGCCGACGAGGGGGCCGGGGACGAGATGCGCACCGAGGGCCTCGAGGGCAACGGCCGCTTCGACCCGACCGAGCCCGAGGCCGCCGTCAGCCTCGCTGGTGAGGAGTGCGAAGACCCCTGCATCTGCGAGTGCGGCCCAGCGCGAGCGATCGACCACGCTCGGTTGGCCTTCGACGCTCCGAACGGCATCGAGGTCGTAGCGGCCGTCGAGGAGCGCGAGCAGCCCGTCCCGGAGGGCGATCTGATCGTCGGAGAGTTGGAAGTTCACTTGGAACCTCCCGCAACTTGGGGCTCCTTGGGGAGACCCAGGATGCGCTCGGAAACGATGTTGCGCTGAATCTGCGAGGTTCCTGCCGCGATGGTCAAGTTGAAGGACTTGATCCACGCCTCCACCCACTCGTCGTTGTTGAGATGGGTTCCGGTGGCGGCGAGGGGACTCATCGCGAGGCCCGCTTCGCCGAGGAGCTCCATGGAGAGATCGGCGAGGCGCTGGCCAGCCTCGGAGTAGGCCAACTTGAAGACGGTGCCACCAATGCCGGGGATACCCGTGACCTGCGCTTCTGAGACCGTGCGCTTGGTGAGCGCCCACAGCGAGTCGAACGATGCCGACAACTGACCGATGCGGCGCCGGACTCCGGGGTCACCGAAAGCCCCCGTGTCCTTGGCGAGCGCCGTTAAGGATCGGAGCAGTCGCATGGACTCGAGGAGCTCGCCGACGAAGCCCGTGCCGCGCTCGAAGGACAGGGTCACCATGGTGACGCGCCATCCATCGTTCTCTTCGCCGACGCGGTTCTGAACGGGGATGCGGACCTCATCGAGGAAGAGCTCGGCGAACTCCGTCGAGCCCGAGATCGTCTTCAAGGGGCGAACCTCAATCCCCGGGCTCTTCATGTCCATGATGAGCCAGGTGATCCCCTTGTGGCGGCTCTCTTCGGTGCCGGTCCGGACCAAGAGCTCGCAGTAGTCGGCCACCTCAGCGTGGCTCGTCCAGATCTTCGAGCCCGTGACGACGTAGTGGTCGCCGTCGCGCACCGCTCGAGTTCGGAGCGACGCCAGGTCTGAACCCGCACCGGGCTCGGAGAAGCCTTGGCACCACACGTGCTCACCGGAGAGGATCTTCGGGAGGTACGTCGTGCGCTGAGTCTCGTTGCCCTCGGCGTTGATCGTCGGTCCGGCGTGGAGGAGTCCAACGAAGCCCAGCCCTACGTAGGGAGCCCCGGCACGTTCGCACTCCTCCTTGAAGATCAGTTGCTCAACTGGGCTCGCGCCGCGTCCGCCGGCCTCGAGCGGCCAGTCGATCCCGGCGTACCCAGCGGCGAACAGCAGCTTCTGCCAGTGGGTGTCGTAGGCCCGTCGAGCCTGCCAATCGGTGTGGGCAGGCTTCTCGGGCAGGGTTGGCAACGTCACCGCCAGCCACGCGCGCAGGTCTGCTCTGAAGGCCTCTTCGGCCGGAGTCGCTCGGAGATCCATGGGCCTCAGGCCGGCAGGTCGAGGCTGAACAACTTGATGGCGTTGCCGCGGAGCACCTTCCAGCGCTGCTCCTCGGTCAGGTTGGCCATCTGCTTCTCGGCGATCTGCTTCGTGAGCGGCCACGTCGAGTCGCTGTGGGGGTAGTCGCTCTCGTAGGTGATGTTGTCCTCACCGATCTGGTCGATGAGGGCGAGGCCCGCTGGGTCATCGAAGAAGCACCCGAAGACGTGGCCGGGGAAGTAGCTGCTCGGAGGGTTCGGCACCTTGTCGGCGACGCCACCCCAGCCGCGGTTCTCCTCCCACACCACGTCCATGCGGTGGAGGAGGTAGGGGATCCAGCCGATTTGACCCTCGGAGTAGGCGACCTTCAGGTTCTGGAACCGCTCGAAGTGACCGGACATGAGCCAGTCGGCCATCGACAACTCGGCGTTGATGTGGGTCAGCGACGACCCGACGGCTGCCGGAGCATCGGGGGAGGTCGACGGCATCTGCGACGACGAGCCAATGTGCATGTTGATGACCATGTTGGTCTCATCACAGGCCCGGAAGAAGGGGTCCCAGTGGCCCTCTGGGTCGTGGATGGAGGGAAGGCCGAGGCGGTTCGGCAGCTCGGAGAAGCACACGGCGTGGACGCCGCGTGCGGCGTTGCGGTACACCTCTTCAGCGGCCAAGACCGGATCCCACAACGGGATGATGATGAGGGGGATGAGGCGACCGTTTGAACCCGCGCACCACTCTTCAACCTGGTAGTCGTTGTAGGCCTTGACGCAGAGGAGGGCGAGGTCGCGGTCCTTGGCCTCGGTGAAGGTCTGCCCACAGAAGCGAGGCATTGTCGGGAAGCAGAGCGACGCCTCCATGTGGTTCGCGTCCATGTCCTCCAAGCGCTCCTTCTGGGAGTAGGAGCCTGGGCGCATCTCTTCGTAGGTAATAGGCGTCATCGTGACTTCGTCGCGGGGAACGCCAACGGCTGAGTCCACGCGAAGCAGCGGGCGAATGAGCTTGCCCTCGTAGAACCAGGTATCGGTGGCAACGCCCTTGCCACCTTCTTTGATGACGAGCTTGCCGCCGACGTAGGTCTGCTCAGGAAGGGTCAGCCGCTTGATGCGAGGGGCGGCATCGGCGTAGGACGAAGGCAAGCGGTCGAGCCACAGGTTCGGCGGCTCGACGATGTGGTCGTCAACGGAAATGATGCGGGGGAGTTCGGCCATAGCCCGACAATAGACCCGCGACCTCTGCTCGTGCACTTCTGCACGAGCGGCGTCGGTGTCCTCAAGAGACGCCGGCGACCCCACCGTTCGGGGCGAGGAGCTGCCCGGTGACGAAGGTCGACAGATCGCTCGCTAAGTACAAGACCGCGTGGGCGATGTCGTCTGGAGTGCCGACGCGACGGAGTGGGGCGAACTTGGCCATGGGCGTGAGCACCATCTCCTTCATCGCCTCGTCGACGGTGCCGTCAGGGTTCGTGTAGTACCGACTCGTCATCTTGGTCGGCACGAACCCAGGAGCGACGGTGTTGACCCGGATGCCGTACTTGCCGACCTCAACCGACATGGTCTTGGTCAACTGGACGACCGCGGCCTTGGTCATGGCGTAGACAGCGATATCGGGCGAGGGAGCGAGGACTGCTGTTGAGGCCATGTTGATGATGGATCCTCCACCGTGCTCCTTCATGAATCGACCAGCAGCTTGGCAGCCGTAGAGCACGCCTCTGAGGTTGACCTGGAACATGACGTCGAGGTCGTCGTCGGTGATGTCGAGCACCTTGGACTCGCTCATTCGCCCCGCCACGTTGCACTGGATGTCGAGGCGACCGGTGTCGCCAACCGCTCGGTCGATGAGGCCGTTGACCTCGTCGCGACTGGCCACGTCGACGGCCAACCCGACGGCGCTTCCTCCATCTGCCGTGATCGCTGCCGCGGTGGCTGCAGCGCTCTGGTCATCGACGTCGGCGCAGTAGACGACTGCGCCTGCTGCAGCGAGCGTCGCGGCGCTGGCTTGACCAATGCCGCTTCCGGCTCCCGTGACGACCGCCGTGCGGCCGGCGAGCGAGAGGGTTGCGGTGAGCGATGTGGCGTCGTGCATGGTGCTCCTAGGGGGTTGTGGTGGTGCGGAGTTGGATGAGGATGATGCCGGTGGCCCGAAGTGTGTGGCCGGTTTCTGCCCACCCATGGGTCAAGAGGTAGCGCAGCTCTCGGTCGACGAGTGGGGCGTTGGGGTTGATCACGTGGGGATCGTTGGCGCGCTGGGTGAGCGCCGCGTACCAGAGGTGATCGAAGTGCTGGTGGAGGAAGAGGAACTCCCAGTCGGGGAGGAAGTAGTTGGCTGAGATCACGACGTGGTCGTCGAGGGAGACCACGTGGAACCCAGCACTCCACTGGAACAGCGGTGCCTTCGTGCTCACCGCCGTCGGGCTCAGTTGATCGAGGGACCACGTGTACGCGTTCCACGGGCTCACCACGATCGCTGTCGTGGCGGGAAGCGGCTGGGCGAGGAGGGCGTGCACGGGGCTCGACAAGTTCCGTGCCGGGTAGCCGAGTGGTTGGAGGAGTGCGACGCAGGCAAGGCCCACCACGCTCGCGGAGAGGGCTCCTCGAGCGACCGCGCTGCGGACACGTGGACGCAGCGCGGTGCAGCCGTCGATCATGAGGAGCAGGAGGCAGGGGTAGAGGTAGATATCGGTTCGACCGTGACCGAGCGGCTCGACGTCGAGGGCGGCCATTGCGATGGCAACGCCAGTCACCATCGCTGGAATCGCGAATGGATCGAGGCTTCGCGTCGCGATAGTGCGCTTGAGCGGTCGAAGGACCATCACGACGAGGAGGACCTCGACGATGATGGACCACAGCAGCAGGCCAGGGTGGATGGCCTGATCGGCGCGGTTCACGTTGTAGGGGAGGCCGAGGAGCTGTTGGCTGAGGCCACTGCCGATGACCTGCGCAGAGTGGAGGAATCCGTGGAGTGATCGGTAGTCGACGAGGTAGCCGTCTAAGAGCAACTCATGCTTGAGCGAGCCCGTCAGGTTGTGGAGCCAGAGCTCCCACAAGAGGCCGAGACCAACGACGGCGCTCAGGCAGATCGCCACCGCCGCTCGCCGGAGTGCGGGCGAGAAGATGGCGATGAGGAGCACGCTGGCGCTGATGCCAGCGCTCACCGACAACAAGGTGGCAGAGACGAAGGGCGTCACGAAGAGTGCGGCGACGAGCATCCCGAGATTCCGCCTCGACGAATGGTCGCGGCGCCACTGCTCAGCGAGGAACAGGAGGAGGCACGACAGCACGAGGTCGGCCATGTACTCCTTCACGCGACTCGAGTAGGTCACTGCTGCCGGGCTGACGCAGATCACCGCCGTGCCGAGAAGGACGGCCCACCGTGGGCATCGATACCACCTGAGCAGTGCGGCGATGATACCGATCGCAGCGATGCCGAGGACGAGTTGGGGGAGCTGGGCCCACCAGGACACGCCGGGATGGAGCAGGTTCCACTGCCGTTCGGCCAGCGACCAGCCCGGGGTGGTCTGCGTCATGTGGACGGCCGTTGCGAGCGGGTAGCGCTGGGACAGCGCCGCCCACGCGTCGTCGAACCACAGGTCGGTCGACGTGAGTCCCTGCACCCGCAAGATGGTGCCGACGACCATGGCGCCGGCAACGGCGACCCATGGACGGAGCCACCACGACGGGCGCACAGGCATGGTCACGAGGTCGAGGAACTCCGCTCAGCCTGCAAGAGGTGCACGAGGCGAGAGCGGTGGCTCCGAGCATCACCCCACGCAGCACTCAGCGCCCAGGCGCGCTTCATGAACAGGTGGAGGTCGTGCTCGAAGGTGTAGCCAATGGCGCCGTGGCACTGCAGGCTGACCCGCGCCGCCTCATCTGCTGCATCGCTGGCGAGGGACTTGGCGAGCGAGATGTCGTGGGCGACGCTTTCGTGACCAGTGGCCAGCGACCACGCTGCGGCGTAGACCGCCGGTCGAGCGAACTCCAACTTCACCCGAGCACCAGCCAAGTGGTGCTTCACGGCTTGGAAGCTGCCAACCGGCACGCCGAACTGCTTGCGGTCGCTCACGTAGGCAGCGGTCATGGTGATCATTGCGTCGCAGAGGCCGAGGAGCTCAGCAGCGCCGTAGAGTGCAGCTCGGTTGACCGCTTGGTCGAGCAAGGTGGCCGCCAGGGTGCCAGCAGCGACTCGTGAGCCGTTGGTTGGCGTCCACGAGAGCGTGCCGAGGCGACGCGGGCGATCGAGGGACTTGGTCAGGGTGAGCGCGCTGTCGGCAGTGGCGACGAGGTGGAGTTCAGGCCCCATGTCGGTCGAGGTCGCGAGCAGGTGATGCGACGCCGTGGCGTTGGCGATCGCTGCCGTTCGGACGCGATCGCCGTCTGGCACGGAGGTGATCTGTGGTCCCGTTGGGGTGAAGGTGACACCCCCGAGGGTTGCTGCACCGCCGCCGTCGAGGAACGGCTGGAGGACCTGGTGGCTGGCGCCGGCTGCGACCAGGATCGGCACCACCACGCCAGCGGTCTCGCTCAGCGGTTCAGGGAGTGCGACGCGACCGGCGCCTTCACTGATGGCGATGAGCTCGCGATCGTCGAGGCCGAGTCCACCGTCGACTTCGGGAATCTGGAGTGCGGTAATCCCGAGGTTGAACAGTGCGTTCCATCGTGGGTGACTCCGACCAGCGTCTGGAGCATCGCTGGCGTAGATCGCGTGCAGGTCGGCTGGCGTGCACCAGTCGGCGAGGACTGAAGCGACGGCGTCACGGAGGGCGAGTTGTTCTTCGGTGAAGGAGAAGCGCATGGCTCAGGCCCTCGGCAATCCGAGCATGCGCTCAGCGACGACGTTGCGTTGGATTTCATTGGTGCCGGCGTAGATCGGCCCCGAGAGTGCGAAGAGGTAGCCATCGAGCCACTCCGACAGATCTGTCCCCCCTCGACCATCGTCAACTTCGAGTTCTGCAGCCTCGCCGAGGAGGCGGAGCGCGGCCCGGTGGATGGCCACGTCCGTCTCTGACCAGAAGATCTTGGTTGCCGACGCCTCAGCGCCAACGGTGTGACCCTCGCGGACCTTGGTGGCGGTCATGTAGGTGTGGAGCTTGTAGGCCTGGGCGTCGGCGTAGGCCTTCATGACCTCATCGGCGATGGCGCTGCGGGGATCGTGGTGGTGCCCCGCAGCAACTGGGGTTGCGAGGAGGAGATCGACCAACTTGTCCGCGGCTTCGGTGTAGCGAGCAGGGCTGCGCAGGGAGATGCCGCGCTCGGATCCGGCGGTGGCCATGGCGACCTTCCAGCCATCACCAATGGTGCCGAGGACGTCCTCGTCGGGGACGAAGACGTCGTCGAAGAACACCTCGGCGAATCCAGTCTCTCCATCGAGCTGGGCGATGGGGCGCACGGTGACGCCCGGTGCGTCCATGGGGATGAGGAAGTAGGTGAGGCCCCGGTGGCGCTCAGCACTCGGATCGGTTCGGAAGATGCCGAAGCAGCGATGGGCGAAGGCCCCTCGGCTGCACCAGGTCTTCTGACCGGTGAGCAGCCAGCCGCCGTCGGTCTTCGTGGCCTTGGACCGAATTCCAGCCAGGTCACTACCGGCGTCGGGCTCGGACCAGCCTTGGCACCAGATCTCCTCGCCTGAGGCCATCTTGGCCATGTACCGATCGAGTTGGTCGTCGGTGGCGTACTCGAACATGGTCGGGGCGAGGAGGAAGATCCCGTTCTGACTCACCCGTCGGGGGCCACCGGCGCGGTAGTACTCCTCTTCGAAGATCAGCCACTCCATGATGCCGACCTCTCGACCTCCGTAGGCCTTCGGCCACGAGACGACGGACCACCGGGCGTCGAAGAGTTGGCGCTCGAAGGCGCGGTGGTCTTCGAATCCTTCGGCGGTGTCGAGGGAGCGGAGTGCTCCTGGCGGCGGCACGTTGGCCTCGAGCCAGGCACGAGCTTCCATGCGGAACGCCTCGTGTTCGGGAGTGAAGGTGAGATCCATGACCCGCCAAATCTGACACAGCCACTCATCCTCGGCAACAATGCAGCCATGCCTACTGCCGTGATCGTCGATGCCGTTCGAACTCCTGTTGGCCGCAGAGGGGGCGTGCTGTCGGGTTGGCACGCCGTCGACTTGGCCGCGCAACCTCTCGCCGCACTGCTGTCGAGGAACGACCTCGACCCGAGCCTCGTCGAAGACGTGGTGATGGGGTGCACGATGACCGTCGGCGAACAGGCGATGAACATCGCCCGCAACGCGGCGCTGGCGGCTGGCTACCCCGACTCGGTTCCTGGGACCACGGTGGATCGCCAGTGTGGATCGGCGCAGCAGGCCATCCACTTCGCAGCACAAGCCATCGCTGCAGGTGCCATGGACATCGCCATTGGCGCCGGGATTGAGCTGATGACCCGCGTGCCGATTGGATCGACGACCGAGGCCGGCCCTGGCGAAGCCTACGGTCCGCTCTACAAGGCCAAGTTCGACCTCATCCACCAAGGTGAGTGTGCCGAGGAGATCGCTCGTCGCTGGAACATCAGCCGAGAGGACATGGACCGGTTCGGCTACGAATCGCACGTCCGAGCGTCTCGAGCAGCGGCCGAGGGTCGCTTCGACCGGGAGCTTCTCGCCATCGATGGCGTGACCATCGACGGTCGAGACATCGGCCCGGTGACGGTGGATGAGGGAATTCGCCACGAGGTCACCTACGAGAAGATGGCCACGCTGCGCCCAGCGTTCCGTGAGGACGGCCTCGTCACCGCAGCCACCTCATCGCAGATCTCCGATGGTGCGGCAGCAGTCCTCATCATGAGCGAGGAGCGCGCCCAGCAACTCGGCCTCACCCCGCGTGCTCGGTTCCACACCTTCGCCGTCGCTGCGAACGATCCCGAGATCATGCTCACCGCCCCGATTCCGGCCACCGAGATGGTGCTGCGCAAGTCCGGCCTCTCGCTCTCGGACATCGACCTCATCGAAATCAACGAAGCGTTCGCCTCGGTGGTGCTGGCATGGGAGCGAGAGTTCCACCCTGACATGTCGAAGGTCAACGTGAACGGTGGGGCGATCGCCATTGGACACCCGACCGGGTGCTCTGGGGCGCGGCTCATGTCCACCCTCCTCTGCGAGCTCGAGCGAACCGGCGGTCGCTACGGCCTCCAGGTGATGTGCGAAGGTGGCGGGCAGGCGAACGCGACGATCATCGAGCGACTGGGGTGAGTGCCATGGATGGAGTCCAAGCCGTCGAGGGGTTCTTCGACCCCGAGACCCAGTCGCTCATCGGGTCCAAGTGTCAAAGGTGCGGCACCTACGCCTTCCCGGCCAAGTCAGGCCTGTGCGGGAACCCACGGTGCATGTCGGATCAGTTCGACCTCGTGCCCCTGTCGAGGCGTGGCACCGTCTGGTCCTACACCTCCGCCTCCTACCAACCACCACACCCCTACGTGGCCGCTGATCCCTTCGTGCCGTTCTCCATTGCTGCCGTGGAGCTCGAGGCTGAAGGCCTCGTGGTCCTCGGCCAGGTCGTCGCCGGGGTGGCGAATGCCGACTTGAAGGTCGGGATGGAGATGGAAGTGGTCACCGACGTCCTCTACAGCGACGAGGACGGCAACAAGCTCGTGTGGAAGTTCCGCCCCGTGGAGGTGGCCAAGTGACCAGTGCCAAGCGTGTCGCCGTCCTCGGTGTGGGGATGCACCCCTGGGGCAAGTGGGGCCGGAACTTCGTCGAGTACGGCGTGGCCGCTGCCCAAGCCGCCTTGGCGGACGCAGGGATCGCGTGGACCGACGTCGACTATGTGGCCGGCGCGGACACCATCCGCAACGGCTACCCGGGCTTCATCGCAGGAGCCACCTTCGCCCAAGCGCTCGGCTTCCAAGGAACCCGGGTGAGCTCCTCCTACGCGGCGTGCGCGTCTGGCGCCCAGGCCATCGCGAATGCTCGGGCGCAGATCTTGGCCGGACTGGCTGAAGTCGCCCTCGTCGTTGGCGCCGACACGACCCCGAAGGGATTCTTCGCTCCGGTCGGTGGCGAGCGGCGAGATGACCCGGACTGGCTGCGTTTCCACCTGCTCGGTGCCACCAATCCCACCTACTTCGGCCTCTACGCCCGACGTCGGATGGACCGCTTCGGCTCCACCTCGGAGGACTTCGCGGCGGTCAAGGTGAAGAACGCTCGCCACGGCGCTGCCAACCCCAACGCTCGCTACCGAAAAGAAGTGACCATTGAAGAGGTGCTGGCATCTCCCATGGTGGCCGACCCCTTGCACCTCCAAGAGATCTGCGCGACCTCAGATGGTGGGGCAGCGCTCATCATCACCTCGGTGGAGTACGCCAAGCGCCATGGGCTCCAGCCCCTCGTGACCATCGATGCGGTCTCCACGGTGACGCCGGTGTACCCGAACACGGTGATTGAGATGCCGAACTTCGCCACTGACTCCTCGGCGACGGTTGCGCTCCCTGAACGAGGGTTCCGGCCGTCGATCACCGCTGCGGTCTACGAAGAAGCCGGCATTGGGCCAGAGGACCTCTCGATGGCCGAGGTCTACGACCTCTCCACCGCCCTCGAACTCGACTGGTACGAAGACCTCGGTCTCTGCGGTGAAGGCGAAGCCGAAGCCCTGCTCCGCTCAGGCGCCACGGCTGTTGGTGGTCGGATCCCGGTGAACCCTTCAGGTGGCTTGGCGTCGTTCGGCGAGGCCATCCCTGCTCAGGCCATCGCTCAGGTGGTGGAGTCGGTCCTGCAACTGAGAGGTCAGGCCACGGGGCGCCAAGTTGAGGGTGCAACGGTGGCGATTACCGCGAACCAAGGCCTCTTCGGCCACGGTTCTTCGGTGCTCATTCGCCGCTAGCGCTCACGAGTACTCGTACGGGCTCGTCAGGTCCGGGAACATCGGGAAGTGCCGGATGTTCTTCGTGACGAGTTGTGCCCCGAGGAGCGTTGCAGTGGCGCCGATGATGAAGTCGGACGTATCGATGTGCCGATGGCTGCGCTTCCACTGACGGCCCAGTTCCCCCGCGAGACGAGCGACGGCGTGGTCGACGGGATGCCACGTCACGGCACGGAAGAGGTCCTCCGTGCCGCGCTCTTCGTGAGGACGCATCCCGATCAGAAGCTCTGTTCGCACGACCTCGCTACTCTGCAACGCGCCTCGATGGCGGAGCTGCTCCAAGAGTCGTCCAGCTGAGGGGTGTCCTCGGAGTGCGTCGATGAAGACGCTGGTGTCAATGAATGGCAGCACTAGACGACATCGTCCAGACGAGTTCCGCTTCTCAGTTCTTCAACGAAGTGCTCGCCGGTCTGATCGCGCTCATCCCAGGACCCAAACGCGGAGCGGAGGAGGTCGATGTCGCTCGTGATTTCTCGAATGGAGCCGTAGGTCTGTTGGACGGCATTGCGGATGAGTGCGGAAATTGAGAGGCCAGTTTGCGCACACTCTCGGTCCAGCAGGACCCGGTCTGACTCTGTGAGAGATATTTGCGTTCGGAGCATGATGTAATATTACATCATGCTCGGCAGCCGCCAAGTCACCGCCGCCACCGCTTTCGGCTGGGATGGAGCCGAGGTGTTCGACTACTCCGGAATGACGGCGATCGGCGGAGCGCCAGCGACGTGGTTCTCCTTCGTCGTCTTCGGGATGAGGAAGGTTGCGAGGAACGCCGTTGCGGTGATGCCGGCAGAGATGAGGAAGGCGCGATCGAACCCTGAGGTCTGCGCATGGGCGCAGAGCTGCGCCACGCCTGTTGGGACGTGGTCGGCGTTGCAGATGCCCTCAGGGACCCGAGACGTTCCGCTGTGGTCGAGGAAGTAGGCAGCAGTTGCCGACGATGCGAGGGTCGCCAGAATTGCGAGACCGAGGGATCCACCCACCTGGCGTGAGGTGTTGAGGATTCCTGATGCCAGACCCGACTCGGAACGGTCCACGCCGGACGTCGCCGCCGTGGCGAGCGGAGTGAACAAGATGCCCATGGCGAAGGCGCACACGACTGCGGGGATGATGACCGCAGGGAAGTAGGAGGATGACGCGTGGATGAAGCTCAGCCCCACGAATCCGGCGGTCGCCAGTGCGCTCCCTGAGAGCACGAGGTTGCGCACGCCGTGGTGGTGGATGAGGCGAGAGCTCACCTGGGCGCCGACCACGATGGCCAACGCCATCGGAACGAAGGCGAACCCGGCCTTCAAGGCGCTGTAGTGGAGCACGCCCTGGAGGTAGAAGGTGAGGAAGTACCACATGGAGAAGAAGGCGCCACCGACGAGCAACATGACGAGGTCGGCTCCGGTGAGCGCCCGGGAGTGGAAGATGCGGAAGGGCACGAGCGGCTTGGACGCCACCTTCTGCTCCCACACGACGAAGGCGATGAGGAGGGCGATGCCGATCGCCATCCAGGTGAGGACCTTGGAGCTGCCCCAACCGAGCTGGTGGCCGTTCACGACCGACGACACCGAGACGATGCCGTAGACGAGGGAGGTGAGCCCCAAGGTGATGAGCACCGAACCGCCGACGTCGAGCTTCGATGCACCACTCTGTGCACGCATCTCTTGGAGGTAGAGGGCGGCGAGGACGCCGACGCCGATGCCGATCGGTACGTTGATGAAGAAGATCCACCGCCAGCTGAGCTCCCCGGTCAAGATGCCACCGAGCAACGTTCCAGCTGCGCCACCTGCTCCCGCCACAGCGCTCCACGCGCCGATGGCCTTCGGCAGGCGAGGGCCAGCGAAGGTGGTGATGATGATGGTCAAGGTGGCCGGGGACAAGATCGCACCGCCGAGTCCTTGGACGGCGCGAGCGATGATGATCTGCGTGTCGGTTTGGGCCAGACCAGCGGCAACCGAGGCCGCGGTGAAGAGGGCCACGCCCGAGAGGTAGACCTTGCGCCGACCGAAGAAGTCGGCCGTTCGCCCGCCGAGGAGCAGGAACCCGGCGAAGGCCAACACGTAGGCGTTGAGCACCCACTGAATTCCCGAGTAGGAGAAGTGGAGGTCGTGCTGGATCGTGGGGAGGGCGACGTTCACGATCGAGACGTCGAGGACCACCATGAACTGCGCGATGCAGGCAATGGTGAGGATCAGCCCATCGGGGGCGTGACGGTGCGAAGGAGTGGTTTCAGCCATGGCGGCATCCTACGGGGAGCCGTCCGAGGAACGTTCGACTACGCGTGGGTCATGAGCAGCGCGAAGCAGTGCTGTCCGAGGACGGGGAAGAGCGTGCGGTGCCAGCCCTCGCGCACGAGGAGTTGGTAGACCGGCCCGAACTGCGGTACGGATCCTTTGGGACGGTAGGGGTCGTAGGTGCCGAGCTCGTAGCCGATGTACCACAGGGACTTCGTCTGCTTCGAGAGGTAGTCCAAGTTCCGGGGCCACACGTGGGCACCGTTGTGCGCGCCGATGACCACCTTCGGGTCGGTCGAGACCACGTGGAAGCCCATGGGGAACACGAGGCCCGAGGCCTTGCCGAGGACGACGGCGTTCGGGGAGAGGTCGTCGTAGCCCCAGGTGAAGCCGTCGAAGCTCTCGACGACCAGCGTGGTCACCGAGGCGTAGGTCGGTTTGTGGAGCGTGGCTGCCAGGCCGCGCAAGTTGATGGTTGGATACCGAGCGGTGTGCGTGACGCCGAAGAGCCCGAACGTCACCATGCATGCTGCAGCCACGCCTGCCCGGGCCGTCGTGAGCGCCGTCCAGGCTGGGAGGCGGAGTCGAGATGCCACGAGGCCGAACGAGAGGATGATGGCGGGGTAGAGCACCTCATCGGTGCGGCCGTCGCCGAGTGGCACCAGACCGGATAAGCCGAGGATGCAGGCGAGCGCCACGGTGGCGGCCGGAACGGCCAGCGGTCCAGGGGTGGCGAGGCGCAGTCCTTCCCTGATGGCCACCACCGCGAGCCCGACGACCGCGACCCCAACGGCGATGGCGAGGGCAGCGGTCAGGACCTTGATCGCTCCGTGGAACGCAGCCGGCTGGGAGGGGATCGCCAGCAAGTTGTGGGCCAGCCCGGCGAACATCGACTGCAGGGAGAAGCGAATGGCGTGGGCAGATGACCAATCGCCGAGGAACCCGCGCCGGCGCCAGTTGGCGTTCAAGATGCTCGGGACGGTCGCAGAGATGGCGAGGGCGCACGCGCCGGAGAGCACCGCAGCGGTCACGAGTGGAGGGACGAGGGACCGGCGTCGCGGCGCATCCGTCCAGGCCTCCAGCGCGATGACGCCCCATGCTGGGATGACGACGACCATGGTCGACGCCGAGATCACCACGGCCCCCACCGAGGCCGCCACCAACCACCACGGTGACGTTCGGGTCGTGCGAACCCGTTCGGTAAGCACGAGGACCAGGCAGGCGAGGAGGAAGTCTGCGGCGTACTCCTTCACCCTCGTCGAGTAGGTCACGGTGGTGGGTGAGATCGTCACGACGGCAACTCCCACCCAGGTAGCCCACCGAGCAACGCTGAAGGAACGGAGCACGAGGTAGATGACGGGGATAGCTGCCACACCGAAGAGGAAGGCCGGGGTCTGTGCCCAGGGGGTCGAGCCCGGATGGAGGAGGATCCACTCTCGGTTGAACAAGGTGTAGCCGGGAGTGGTCACCACCATGTGCCGGGCGATGCCGAGCGGCTCCTTGGCTGGCATCGCCGCCCACGCGTCGTCGTACCAGAGGTCGGTGGTCGAGAACCCGGGAAAACGGATGATCGCTCCGAAGGCCGTCACGAGCCCAAGGACGATCCACGCAACGCCGATTCGGCGACCTCGCAGCGTCGACACCAGCGAGGCGGCGGACCTCGATGGCGAGGGCGTCGTCATCTCGTCAGGCGCTCCAACGTGGCGTTGGCTTCGTCGATGATGGAGGTGACGAGTTCTGCCACGCTCGGCAGGGCGTCGATCACCCCGGTGACCTGACCCGTCGGCAAGATGCCGTCTTCGGGTCGACCGTCGACGAGCGCAGCCTTGGTCATCATCGGGGCGTTGGCAGCCATGATGACCTGTGGCCAGGTGAGTTCGTTGTCCTTCTTCATCGACCGACCCTCGTTGAGCATCGCGCCCAAGGTCAGGCCGGTTTCCTTTCGGAAGTGGTGGGCGTTGGTGAGCGCAGCGGGCAGGCTTCGGATCCAGCTGCGTCCTTCGATGCCGTTGATGACCTCGGTGCGGATGACGCGTTGGGGTGCGCCGTCGATCTTGGTAGAGACCACGGTGTCGTTGACGGTGGCGGCGAGGTAGCGGGCCTTCACCGAATCGGGGACGGTGGACTCCTTGGTGAGGAGGAAACGGGTTCCCATGGCAACCCCCTGGGCGCCGTAGGCCAAGGCGGCCACGAGGCCACGACCCGAGTAGAAGCCTCCAGCGCCGAGGACCATCGAGGCGCCTTGGACTGCGTCGACTGCTTCGGGGAGGAGGAGCGAGGTCGGCACGGAGCCGGTGTGGCCACCGCCCTCACCACCTTGTGCGATCAGCGCGTCGACGCCGAGGCTGGCCACCTTCTCGGCATGGCGACGGGCACCAATGGTCGGAATGACGAAGAGCCCTGCGGCGTGGCAGCGGTCGATGACCGCCTTGTTCGGAGCGCCGACGAAACTCGCCACCTTGACCCCTGCGGCGATCATGAGGGCGAGGCGCTCATCGACGTCAGCGGCGTCGACTCGCATGTTCACCCCGAACGGCCGATCGGTTCGACTCCGGACCTCATCGAGAGCGCTCGAGAGCTGCTCCACGGTCATCGTGGCCGAGGCGAGAAGTCCGAGGATTCCCGCTTCTGCTGAGGCAGCGACGAGCCGCGGACCGGCGACCCACCCCATGCCGGTTTGGACGAGGGGGTAGGTGATGCCAACCGCTTCGGTGAACGAGGTCCGAAGGGCCGCGTGCGGCGTGGGGAGGCTCACGCCTTCACCTCGCGGTCACGAGCACCCTTGGGGTCGAGCTCGTCGATGATGGCGAGCTGCTCGTCGGTTGGAAGCGGGGTCTCGACAACATCGCCGATGTGGAGATCGAATCCTGTTGCTGCAATCACCTCGTCGACGGTGACGCCTGGGTGCATGGAGCGCAGTGCCATGGTGTGTCCTGGTCCCGAGAAGTCGAAGACGCCGAGGTTTGAGACGACGAGTGGCAGGTCGTGGAAGCGCGTGGCTCCGGGACCGGCGGCTTCTGCTCGGTCGTAGCCAACACCGCAGACGGTGTCGACGGCGGCGACGAAGGTCTTGGTGGAGTGATCGGGCACCCAGTACGACGTCTTGTGGTTGACCGAGTTTCCGGGGGCACCTCGAACACCGATGAGTTGCACCTTGGGCTGGTTCGCTGGTCCGATCGCTGAGAGGTTCTGGTTCCCGAACCGATCGATCTGTGATGCCTGCATCATGATGTGGCGACGACCAGACCACACAACAGAGAAGATCGTCTTGTACGGCACGGCCGCTTCTCGGACGAGGTCGCTCGGTCGCGTCGTAATCGGGGGAGCACCCACGATGATGGCGGCCTCACCATCGGTCAGGACGAGGTCGGGGCTGAAGGTGCGCTTGGCCAGTCGGCTGGCCACCATGGGCACGGTGCCGAAGGGGCTGGCCATGATCTCGCCGGCACCTCGCCACGCCTCAGCGGCGGCAGCGATGCAGATATCAGCGCGAGTGATGTCCCTCATGCTCGGTTCTCCAGATCTTCCAGCACGGCTGCTTGGTAGGTGGCCTCATCGACGGCGAGGTAGCGAGCGGCGAACGCTGCCCACGCTTCAGGGTCGGACGCGGCGGCGACGTAGGCCTTCTGGAAGGCCTCGTCACGGTCGTAGTCAGGAGCACAGGACGTGAAGTGGGCGCCATTGGGCGTCTCGACGACGAGATCGGTGAGGAGGCGGTGGATCGTGGCCTTGGCCAGCGGTCCCACGGTGTCGAGGGTGCCGTTCTCCACCACTCGTTCTGCGGTCACGATCCGCAGATCAGCAGCACCGAGGAACAGCTCGTCGAAGTAGGGATCCGGTCCGGTGAAGGTGGCGTTGCCTGCGGTGTCGGCGGCGTTGGCGTGGACGATGGCGGCGTCGAGCCGGAGCGCTGGCATGGCGAGGAACGTAGCCCCGGCGTCGGCTGGATCGGCGAAGGGTCCATCCACGTAGGGCGAGGCCACCGTCTTCATCTCGGGGTACCGAGCGAGGACGTCAGAGCCGAGACCGGCTCGGGCGGGGAGGAAGGGCACCCGCCAGGCAGCTGCTTGGAGGCCCAAGTAGAAGAGACCTTCGTCAACCTCTTGGAGCTCAATGGCGCCACGTTGGCGCACTTGGCGCCACAGCGGTTCGAGGGCGATGGAGTCGAGGGTGACGAACCCAGCGATGACCTTGCGCACCTTGCCGGAATTAGCCAACAGGCCAACGTCAGGTCCGCCGTAGGAGACGATGGTCAAGTCGGTGAGGTCGGAGTTGAGGATGGCTCGAACAATGGCCATGGGCTTGCGCCGGGATCCCCATCCACCGATGCCGATGGTCATTCCAGATTCGAGGCGGGAGACGGCTTCTGCGAGAGTGGTGCGCTTGTCGGCCATGGCTACTTGCTCGTGTCCGCGTCGCGCTTCTCGACGAAGGCGGCTCGCTGCTCATCGGCGACCCCACGAACGTGGAGTTCGTAGGTGAAACCCTGCTCCATCCGGTAACTGCGCTTCACGTCGACGGTGTCGATGGCGTTCATCGCTTCCTTGGCCCGTCGGAGAATGGACGGCGACTTCTTGGCGATGTTCCGAGCGATGTCGTAGGTGGCTGGCAGGAGATCCTCGGGCGCGGTCACGGCGGCGAGCTGGCCGTAGCGGTTCGCCTCTTCAGCGGTGATGGCGGTGGCCATGTAGAGCATCTGGCGAGCCTTGTGCTCGGGCACGAGGCGCTTCAAGTGTGTGGCGGCACCGAGCGCTCCACGGTCGACCTCTGGCAGGCCGAAGGTGGCAGCGGTCGACGCGGTGATGAGGTCGGCGTTGCCGACGAGGCCAATGCCACCTCCGAGGCAGTAGCCCTGGACGGCGGCGATGACGGGAACCTCGCAGTCGTAGACCGCACTGAAGGCGGCGTAGCAGGCTCGGTTGCAGCCGACGAGGGCGTCATCGCCGAGGGCGTTGACCTCCTTGATGTCGACCCCAGCGTTGAAGCTGCGGCCTTCGGCTCGGAGGATCACCACCCGAGTCTCAGGGTCACGCCCTGCAGCGAGCAACTGGTCGGCGAGGTCGTACCAGGTGGCGATATCGAGGGCGTTCACCGGTGGGTGGTCCATGACCACTTCGGTGATGCCTGGTTCTGTTCGTGTGGTCACGATTGGCATCGATGCTCCTTCGTCGCCGCCAACGGTACGCGAGACGCGACCCTCTTGGGAATTCGACGGCCGAGAGTGAAGCCTTCCATCGTCCTAGGCTGGCACCATGGCTGCAATCGACGTCGTAGGCGCACACTGGAGTACCGATGATCTCGCCGGTCTGACGGTGGTCGTGACCGGGGGAACGCGGGGTGTTGGCCGGGGCATCGTGGAGGCGTACCTCGCCGTTGGGTGCTCGGTCTACGTCGGGAGCCGCAACGCACCGTCAGAAGAGGATCGACCATCGGTGCAGCGCCTTGATGGCTCAACCGCTCAGGCGACCTACATGGCCGTCGACGTGCGCGATGCCGAGCAGATTGGTTGGCTGGTCGAACTGGCAGTTGGCGACACCGGTCGCCTCGACGTGTGGATCAACAACGCCGGTGGCGCACCGTCGGCGGACGCCGCAACCGCATCGCCTCGGTTCTCGCAGTCGATCATCAACCTGAACTTGATGGCGGCGCTCTTCGGGGCGACCGCAGCGAATACCGTGATGCAGACCCAAGAGAGCGGTGGGCTGATCATCAACATCGCCTCGGTGTCTGGACTTCGGCCTTCGCCACTCACCGCTGCCTACGGCGCAGCCAAGGCAGGCCTCATGAACTTGACGGAGTCCCTGGCTGCCGAATGGGGACCCAAGGTTCGAGTGAACGGCATTGCCGCCGGCATGCTCGACACGGGAGCAGCGAGCGACCACTTCGGCGGAGACGAGGGCGTGTCACGCATTGCAGCCACGGTTCCGCTCAATCGCCTCGGCACGCCTCATGACATCGCTGGGGTATGCCTCCTCCTCTCATCCCCTCTGGCGTCGTACATCAGTGGGGCAAATCTCGTCGTGCACGGCGGGGGAGAGTGGCCGGCGTTCCACCACGCCATGAAGGCCTGATCGTCGGCATCCGGAGAGAGGGTCTGCTAAACCTCTCTGAATGAAACTGGCTGTCCTCAAAGAGACCAGGGTTGGCGAGCGACGGATTGCGCTGACCCCCGACATCGTGGCCAAGCTCCAGGGCGACGGATTCTCCGTTGTCGTTGAAGCTGGGGCAGGGGTGGAGGCGAACTACCCTGACGCGCTCTACGAAGCGGTCGGTGCCACGATTGCGCCAACTGCTGCGGCGGCACTCGAGGGTGCCGGCATCGTCGTTCGGGTGAACGCCCCAACGACCGAAGAGGCCCTCGCCCTGCCCGACGGCTGTCTGCACCTGTCGTTCCTCCAGCCAACGAACAGCGTTGACGCGGTGAAGGCCATGGCGGCGAAGAACGTCACTGCTGTGAGCTTCGACCTGCTGCCCCGCATCAGCCGTGCCCAGTCCATGGACGCGCTCTCCTCGCAGGCGACCGTTTCTGGGTATCGGTCCGGGCTCGCCGCTGCGGAGTACCAGAGCAAGTTCTTCCCCATGCTCATGACCGCTGCGGGGACCATTCCTCCGGCCAAGGTCTTGGTCATGGGTGTCGGCGTGGCCGGCCTCCAAGCCATTGCGACGGCGCGCCGCCTCGGTGCCGTCGTCAAGGCCTACGACGTGCGTGCTGCCGCCAAGGAAGAGGCCGAGAGCCTCGGTGCACAGTTCCTCGATCTCGGCGTGAAGGCCGAGGGAGCCGGTGGCTACGCCCGCGAGCTCACCCCAGAAGAAGTCGCCCAGCAACAAGCTGCCCTCGCCGCCGAAGTCGCAGCCTCCGATGTCGTCATTACGACCGCAGCAGTCCCGGGACGCAAGGCGCCGATCCTCGTGACCCGAGCAGCCATTGAGGCCATGGCCCCGGGTGCCGTGGTCATCGACATGGCTGCTGACGGTGGTGGCAACTGCGAGCCAACCGTCGCTGGCGAGGTCGTCACGGTGAACCACGCCAAGGTCGTTGGGCTGTCGAACCCGCCATCACAGATGCCGACCCACGCGTCGTTCCTCTTCGCTCGCAACGTGGCGAACCTGCTGGCGCTGTTCGCCAGCGGTGGCGAGCTCCACCCGGACTACACCGACGAAGTCGTGGCCGCGACCGCCGTTGTCCGCGGTGGGAAGGCGTCCACGCAGCAATTCGCTGAACTCCTCGGTCTCGAGGTTGCTCCTGTTCCGTCTGCTCCACAAGAAGGAGGTGCGGCGTGATGGCTGCAACCTTGCTCCACCATGTGCGCTTCGCCCAGACAATGGGCGCCCAGGCCCCGGTGCACCACGGCCAATCCGTGCTCGTACCGTTGACGGTCTTCATCTTGTCGATCTTCGTCGGCATTGAAGTCATCAGTCGGGTTCCCTCCCTGCTCCACACACCGCTCATGTCGGGATCGAATGCGATTCACGGCGTGATCCTCGTCGGCACCATGGTCGTCCTCGGTGAGAGTCACGGGACCCTAGAGGTCACCATTGGATTCTTCGCTGTGTTGCTCGCCACGTTGAACGTGGTCGGCGGCTTCGTGGTGACCGACCGCATGCTCGGCATGTTCAAGTCCAGCCCGCAGAAGAAGGCCGACAAGAGCGAGGTGGCGAAGTGAATCGGGGCACCGCAATTGACGTCGCCTACCTGATCGCGGCCATCACCTTCATCTTGGCCCTGAAGGGGCTCTCCAGCCCCAAGCGAGCGCGACAGGGCACCTTCGTCGCTGCTGCCGGCATGGTCATCGCGGTTGGGGCCACGTTCTTCGTCCATGACCTCGGGGCCAACCACGACGAGGGACTCCACAACGTTCCTCTCATGGTGTTGGCCATGGTGCTCGGCACCGCAATCGCCGTTCCGATGGCTCGCTTCATGAAGATGACGTCGATGCCACAGCTCATCGCCATCTTCAACGGTGTCGGTGGTGGCGCAGCGGCGCTCGTGTCCATTGGCGAGTTCCTGCTCCACCGCGGCGACATCCACACCTTGGCGACCTACCAAGTCTTAGAGATCGTCCTCGGCATCTTGATCGGTGCCATGAGTTTCTCTGGCTCGGCGATCGCCTACGCCAAGCTCCAAGAGCTCATGACCGGTCGCCCGATCACCTACCCCGGCCAGCAGATCATCAATGGCCTGATCTTCGTTGGTTCACTCGCCATCGTCGTCGTGCTGCTCGTGCACCCCTCCATGGCGCTCGTGTGGGTGTTGCTCGCGCTCAGCCTCATCGTCGGGATCTCGTTCGTGCTCCCCATTGGTGGCGCCGACGTGCCGGTGCTCATCTCCCTGCTCAACTCCTTCACCGGTTTGGCGGTGGCTGCCTCGGGCTTCACCCTCAACTCCGATGTGCTCATCGTGGCTGGGACCTTGGTCGGTGCCTCGGGCATCTTGTTGACCAAGCTCATGAGCCAAGCCATGGGCCGCAGCTTGCCCAACATCATGTTCAGTGCCTTTGGATCAGCGGCGGCTGCTGGACCAGCAGGAAGCGGCGAAGAGCGTCCCGTTCGCTCCGGGACGCCCGACGACATCGCGGTACTGCTGGCCTACGCCCGCAAGGTCATCATCATCCCCGGATACGGCTTGGCCGTTGCCCAGGCGCAGCACATCGTCCGTGAACTGGCCGAGACCCTCCAAGCCCGCGGTGTGGACGTGTTCTTCGCCATCCACCCGGTCGCTGGTCGTATGCCGGGGCACATGAACGTGCTGCTCGCTGAAGCCAACGTCCCCTACGGCGAGTTGAAGGAGATGGACGAGGCCAACCCGGAGATGTCGACCGCTGACGTCGCCCTCGTCGTCGGTGCCAACGACACGGTGAATCCTGCGGCCAAGACGACGCCGGGGAGCCCGATCTACGGCATGCCGATCATCAACGCCGACGAGGCACAGCAGATCGTCTTCATGAAGCGGTCGATGCGGCCAGGTTTCGCCGGCATTGAGAACGAACTCCTCTACGACCCGAAGACCGTGCTGCTCTTCGGTGACGCTAAGGACTCACTCGCCAAGCTCGTTACTGCGGTCAAGCAGGCTTAATTGCCTTCAAGGCCCCTGCAGGCGTGCTCTCGAGGAGTATTCCTCGCTCTAACTCGCGCGGACGTATGCCTGCAGCGCAGAGCGAATGGCCTCCGAGAAGCTCACGCCGTCGCGTGCTGCGCGCAACAGGAGATCGCGCTTCAATTCAGGGCTCAGGCGAACTGATTCAACCGTCGATGGTGCAGCACCCATACGGGGACGCCCGCCTCGTCGGCGGAGGAGTTCGTCGACGTCGTAGCCTGCCTCGGCTTCCGCTACGAGTTCTTCATTCGTTGGTTTGGTCATCTCGCTCCTCCTTGCAGCAGGGATTTGTACTGCTCTCGCATGCTCATCGCGTGGATCACTCGAGGTCCGTGTGCATCGTCGACGATCACCAGTTCCAGCAGATTCCCATTGAGATCTGGACCGAGCACCAGGAAGCGAAGGGGGTCTTCGCCAATTTCGTCGACTGCGAGCGAACACTCAACAGCATGTTCGATGGCATCCCGCGAGATGCCGTGTTTCAGCGCTGACGGAATGATCTCCACGTCGGTATTGTACGACGAAACATGGCCGTTCGCAGTTCAGACTCACGATTGACGAGAGGGCCTGCGTGATCCTCGAGGTTTAGGTAGCGTCGGGACCAGATGCCGCTTCGAGTGCGGCGAGGAGCGCAGGGTCGATGGTGACGTTCGCCGTAGCGGCGTTGACCTGCACCTGCTCAGCGTTCGATGCGCCCGCAATCACCGAGGCGACCAGTGGGTTCGACAGCAACCACGCGAAGGCAACCTCCACGGGGGTATGCGGCGTGTCGTCGATTACCTGGAGGACCCGCTCGGCCCGGTCGAGCATGGGCTGGCCGAGCCAGTGGCCGGCACGGAAGGGGTCCGCTTGGACCTCCATCTCCTTCAGACGAGTTCCCTCGGGCACGACGCCGTTGCGCACTTTGCCGGTGAGGAGGCCATTGGCCAAGGGGTAGAAGGGGAGGAAGGAGATGCCGAGATCGGCGCAGGTGTCGAGGACCTCGCCTTCAGGGTCATGGCAGAGCAGCGAGTACTGGTTCTGCAGGCTCTTGAACGTCGCTCCCTCCGTCGCCGAAGCCGCCTCTCGGAGCTGCTCGGCGGTCAAGTTCGAACAGCCAATCTCACGAACCTTCCCGGCCTCGATGAGTTCCTGGAGCGCTCCGAGGGTCTCAGCGAAGGGGGTCTCTGGGTCGGGCATGTGGAGCTGGAAGAGGTCGAGGTAGTCGATGCCGAGGCGAGCGAGCGATGCGTCGCAGCACTCGACGATGTAGTCCCGCTTGGCACCCCAGCGGCCGTCTGCCATGGGCATGCCCCACTTCGTCGCGATGATCGCTTCGCTCCGGCGGCCCTTGAGCGCTCGGCCCAGCTGGAGCTCGCTCTCGCCATTTCCTCCGCCGTAGGTGTTGGCGGTGTCGAAGAAGGTGATGCCAGCGTCGAGGGCGGCGTGGACCACGGTGTCGGTAGCGGCCTGGTCGAGGCGCTTGCCGAAGTTGTTGCACCCGAGCCCAATCGCCGAGACCGTCAGTGCGCCAATGGAGCGAAATTGCATGGGATCCCCCTCATCGCCACTCACGAGTCTGCGGCGCTGGCGTAGTGTACCGATGAGCGATCGGACGAGGTGTCCGACGAGGAGGGGAACACCATGGCGCAGGACCACGTTGCAGTCTCGCTAGCAGCAGCACCCGATGCCGTGTGGGCAGTCGTTGGCGATTTCGACGGCATCGACAAGTTGTTCCCCAACTTGGAGGGCCTCCGCATTGAGGACTCCGCCGACGGACACGACCGCGTGCTCACCATGTTCGGCATGGACATCCGCGAGCGCTTCATCTCCAAGGACGACGACGCTCGAGTGCTCGTGTACTCGGTGCTGTCGATTCCTGGCGTTGACCTCGAGCACCACCAGGGCACCATCACGGTGACCCCTGAGGGTGAGGGCAGCCACGTGACCTGGGCATTCGACGTGGCACCTGACGCCATGATCGACCTCTTCAAGGGCACCTACACCGGCGCGCTCGGCGATCTCGAGAAGTACTTCGCGTAGCGGTGTGGCACGCACCAGAGTGCGTGCTCTAGGTTGATGCGAACCGGCGCTGGCGCCGGAGATGGAGGGGAAACGTGGCTGAGCCAACGCAGGTCTTCACCAGTCCACACGTGCTCGAGTACCCGTACTCGCGCTCAACGGGACCAGTCATTGGATCGTTCTTGACGGCGCTGCGCGACGGCGTCCTCATCGGGATTCGGGGAACCGGTGGCATCGTGATCGTGCCACCGACGGAGTACGACCCGTACACCTCGGAGGAGACGAGCGGCATCGTCGAAGTCGGACCCGGTGGTGTGGTCACCTCATGGGCTTGGGTTGCCGAGCCGCTCCCGCAGCACCCGCTCCAGCACCCCTTCGCCTGGGCGCTCGTCCAGCTCGACGGTGCCGACACTGCGATCCTCCACGCGCTCGACGCTGGTCGTCCCGAGGCGGTGTCGACGGGAATGCGCGTGACCGCGTCGTGGAAGCCCGCTGAAGAGCGCATTGGCAACATCTTCGACCTGCGGGCATTCGTTCCAGAGGAGGCCAAGTGAGCGACCAGACCTACGTCACGAAGGACCCCCGGGGACCGGTGACCCAGCTCGCCACCCCGATCCGATTGGACTACCTCTTCACTGCAGGGCTCTCCCTCAGTCGAAACCTCCGCGGCTACCAGCGAGCCGAGTTCGTTGGCCAGAAGTGCCCGACGTGCGGCAAGGTCTACGTACCTTCTCGTGGCTCGTGCCCCGTTGATGGCGTTGCCCTGACCGAGGAAGTGCCGCTCAAGAACACCGGAACGGTGACGACCTACTGCGTCGTGAACGTGCCCTTCGCCGGCCAGTCCATCAAGATCCCCTACATCTGCGCCCAGATCTTGCTCGATGGCGCCAACCTCTCCTTCATGGGCCTCATCCAAGAGTGCGACGTTGAGGACATCCACATGGGCATGCGGGTCGAAGCGGTGTGGGTCGACGAGGCCGACCTCGTTCCCTCGCTCGCCTCGGTGAAGTACTTCCGCCCAACGGGCGAACCCGATGCCGACTACGAGACCTACCGGGAGTACCTGTGAGCCAGATCCCCGCAGCCAAGCAAGGCCACCGACCCGTTGCCGTGGTGGCGTTCGCGCTGAGCCACGTCGTCCGTGCCGAGACCAACGCCAACGAAGTCGAGATGCTCATGCCCGTGGTGCACGAGGTCTTCGCCAAGGCTGGGATCACGAAGGACGACGTTGGGTTCATCTGCTCGGGCTCAACCGACTACCTGATCGGTGGCCCGTTCAGCTTCGTGACCGCCCTCGACGCCATTGGCGTCTGGCCGCCGAAGTCCGAGAGCCACGTCGAGATGGACGGTGCTTGGGCGCTCTACGAAGCCTTCGTGCGACTCCAAGAGGGCGACATCGACATCGCCCTCGTCTACGGCTTCGGCAAGAGTTCGCTCGGTGATCTCGACAAGATCTTCGCTCTCCAGCTCGACCCCTACACGATGGCCCCGCTCAACCCTGACCTCGTCTCCTTGGCGGCGCTGCAGGCCCGGGCGGTCATCGACCAGGGAATCGCGTCAGAAGAGGACTTCGCCGCGGTGGCTGCTCGCAGTCGAAAGAGCGCTCTGTCCAACGAGTTCGCACAGGTTCGCCGCGACGACTCGTTGGAAGACTTGATGGCCGAGCCCTACGCCGTCTCGCCGCTCCGCCGCCACTGTCTGCCGCCCATCAGCGACGGCGCATCGGCGATCATCCTCGTCGCTGGTGACCGAGCCTTCGATCTGGTGGAACGACCAGCATGGATTACCGGCATTGACCACCGGATTGAGACGCACGCCATCGGTGCTCGGAACCTCGCGGTCTCCACCTCGACAGCCAAGGCAGCCGAGATGGCCGGTGTTGGCGAGGGTCCGGTCGACCTCGCCGAGGTTCACGCCCCCTTCGCCTCCCAAGAGGTGATCTTGACCACTGCACTCGGCCTGCCGAGCGACACGGTCATCAACCCTTCAGGTGGAGCGTTGGCTGCCAACGCTCTCATGTCCGGTGGGCTCACCCGTATTGGTGAAGCTGCCCAAGCGATCTTGGACGGTCGGGCGAAGCGAGTCGTCGCCCACGCGACCTCTGGCCCGGTGCTCCAGCAAAACCTCGTCTGTGTCTTGGAAGGTGCGTGATGGCAGAACGCGTAGCAGTCATTGGCGTCGGACAGACGTACCACCGCTCGAAGCGCGACGACGTCTCCATTGCTGGACTCGTTCGAGAGGCTGCCGTCCGAGCACTCGAGGACGCAGGGTGCACCTGGGATGACATCGACGCCGTCGTCATCGGCAAGGCCCCTGACATGTTCGAAGGCATCATGATGCCCGAGCTGTACCTGGCAGCGGCACTCGGCGCCGTTGGTAAGCCCATGTTCCGCGTCCACACCGCAGGCTCCGTTGGTGGATCCACTGCGGTAGTCGCAGCCCACCTCGTCGCTGGTGGTATCCACCAGCGGGTGCTCACGGTGGCCTTCGAGAAGCAGAGCGACTCTGATGCGATGTGGGCCTTGTCGGTGCCTCAGCCGTTCAGCGCACCGCTCCTCGCTGGTGCCGGTGGGTACTTCGCCCCCATCATCCGGGCCTACATGCGCCGCTCAGGTGCTCCGCTCGACACGGGGATGCGGGTGGCGGTGAAGGATCGCCTGCACGCGCTCAAGAACCCCTACGCCCACCTCAAGATGCCCGACATCTCGATGGAGAAGGTCGAAGAGTCGGTCATGTTGTGGGACCCGCTCCACTACTTGGAGTCCTGCCCATCTTCTGATGGTGCCGCAGCCATGGTGCTCGGTTCTGAGAAGGCCGCCGCACAGGCCGAGGCGTCGACCGGTCGTCGCCCGGCGTGGGTGCACGGCATGGCCATGCGCTCCGAGCCGACCATGTTCGCCGGCCGCAACCAGGTCAACCCCCAAGCCGGTCGGGACTGCGCGAGGGATGTCTACGCTCAGGCTGGCATCACGAACCCCCGTGAGCAGCTCGACTGCGCCGAGGTCTACGTGCCCTTCAGTTGGTACGAGCCCATGTGGTTGGAGAACCTCGGATTCGCCCCCGAAGGTGAGGGGTGGAAGCTGACCCAGTCGGGAGCGACCTCGCTCGATGGTGGCGACATCCCCTGGAACTGCTCAGGCGGGGTGCTGTCGTCGAACCCCATTGGCGCCTCGGGCATGCTCCGCTTCTTGGAGGCGGCGCTCCAGGTCCGAGGACTCGCCGGGGAGCACCAGGTGGACGGTGCCCGCAAGGCGCTCGGCCACGCCTACGGCGGCGGTGCCCAGTTCTTCGCCATGTGGGTCGTCGGCGCCGATCGCCCCGAGTAAGTCCATCCGGAGTTCTCTTCGGTAGCATGGCCCCGTGGGTCAGGCTGATTCCACGTCTCCAAGGAGGAACGTCATGAAGGTCGTTGTCGACTTCGATGAGTGTGCCAGCAACGCCGTCTGCATGGGTATCGCCCCGGACATCTTCGAGGTCCGTGACGACGGCTACCTCTACATCTTGAACGAGAACCCTGGTGAGGAGTACCGCGAGCAGATGCGTGAAGCGGTCAACGGTTGCCCAACGGGGGCTATCTCCATCCAAGAGGACTGAGTCCACCTCTTGACGACCAGAGTCCGCTTCGCCCCATCGCCGACGGGGTACTTCCACGTCGGGAGCGCCCGCACTGCGCTGTTCAATTGGCTCTTCGCCCGCCACACCGGCGGAACGTACCTCCTCCGTATTGAGGACACCGACGCGGAGCGCAATCGCGAGGAGTGGGTCGACGTCATCAACCGTTGCCTCGACTGGCTCGGTCTCAGTCCCGATGAAGGGCCGTTCCGCCAGAGCGACAACGCAGCGCAGCACACCGCAGCGGTTGACGCCCTCATCGGCGCTGGTCGCCTCTACCCCTGTGCCTGCACGGGTGATGAGGTGCAGGCGAGAAAAGGTGACAACAAGACCCCCGGCTACGACGGCTACTGCCGAGACCGTGGCGTCGAGCGTGGACCAACCACCGCACTGCGGTTCAAGGTGCCGGAGGGAACGACCACCGTCCACGACGTCATCCGCGGCACCATTGAGTTCCAGAACGCCGTCATCGACGACTTCGTGGTCGCCAAGTCCTCCGGTGCCGTGCTCTACAACATGGCCAACGTGGTCGACGACCGGGCTGACCGGATCACCCACGTCGTGCGCGGCGAAGACCACATCTCCAACACGCCGAAGCAGCAACTCATCTGGGAGGCGTTGTCCGAAGCGACGGGGGAGCACCTCCCGCTTCCCACCTACGCCCACCTCCCGCTCCTCGTCGATGCCCAGCGCAAGAAGCTCTCCAAGCGCAAGGACCCAGTGTCGGTGGAGGACTTCCGTGACGAGGGCTACCTCGCCGATGCGTTCGTGAACTTCCTCGGCCTGCTCGGCTGGAGCCCGAAGGGTGAAGAGCAGGTGGATCGAGCGACCATGATCGCCCAGTTCGACCTGGCCGACGTCAACCAGAGCCCAGCCTTCTTCGATGTCATGAAGCTTCGCTCCATCAACGCCGACTACCTCCGGGCTATGAGCGTGGACGATTTCCTCGTTGCGGTCGCCCCTTGGGTGAACCCGGAGCCCGGTTCGTGGACTCCGGCAACGATTGAGGTCCCGTGGCCGGCGGAGCGGTTCGACGCCGAACGGTTCCGAGCGATCGCGCCGCTCGTGCAGGAACGGGTGACTCGCCTGAGTGAAGTGCCGGGCATGGTCGACTTCTTGTTCCTCGAAGCCCCGATCGTCGATGCCGCATCGTGGGAGAAGGCCGTGACGGGGGATCCTGATGCCCCGGCCATCTTGGATGCGGCGATCGCCGCGTTCGGGTCGTGCGAGTTCACCGCCACCGTGCTGCACGAGGTGACCTTGGCCTTCACCGAGGCGCTCGGGTCCAAGCTCCGCAAGGTCCAAGCGCCGATTCGCGTCGCGGTCACCGGTCGCAGCGTCGGCCCTCCGCTGTTCGAGTCCATGGAGCTCCTCGGTCGCAGCGAGGTGCTCCGTCGCCTGAGCGTGGCTCGGAGTGCCGCTGGAGCGACTCGGTGATCTTCTGGCCGCTCAAGCTCGCGCTCAAGATCCTCTCGGCCATCGTCTCGGTGCTGGTGCTCTACTACGCCATCACCGTCTTCCAAGTGTGGAACACCTCACGGCTCTACGACCCGCACCACGCTGATGCGCTCGTGGTCATGGGCACGGCATCGGGGTACACGGGCACGCCAGGCCCGGTGCTCAAAGCTCGTCTCGACGAGGCCCTGGTCCTGTTCCAGACCGGACAGACCAAGGAGCTCGTCGTCACCGGCGGCAAGTTGAAGGGCGACCTCTACACCGAGGCCCAAGCATCAGCGTCGTACCTCGAGGGCAAGGGCGTCCCAACCGCCGACATCCTCCAGGCCGGAGGCGCCGACAGTTACCAGAACATCGCCTACGCCGCCCCGGCGATGCGGGCCCGGCACATTCGGACAGTGCTCTGCGTCACCGATCCCTTCCACGAGGATCGCTCCATGGCGATCCTGTCGACCTTCAACTTCACGCCGTCGCCGACGCCGACGCAGACCTCTCCCATCAAGGGGACCGCCACCATCAAGTACTTCGCCCGAGAGGGACTGGCGGTGTCCCTCGGCCGGATCATTGGGTACGGGAATCTCTCTGCGCTGACGACCTGGTTCCACTGAGTAGGCCGAGGGTTCTCCCGCCATCGGCTAGAGTGGTGCTCCATCCAATCCGGGGTGGCGCAATTGGCAGCGCAGATGATTCTGGATCATAAGGTTGAAGGTTCGAGCCCTTCCCCCGGAGCGACAGGTCGGAGGCTGATGCCAACGGCGTGTGCAGTATCGAAGTCAGCAGTGCAGCATCACGGCCCCATCGTCTAGAGGCCTAGGACACCACCCTCTCAAGGTGGAGACACGGGTTCGAATCCCGTTGGGGCTACATCAGAAATCCTGCGCTCTGCGCAGGATTTTCTCGTTCGTGGGCATCTGAGCAAAGCCGATGCACTGATGTGAATGCCGGCACCACCTACGCTCTCCCCATGACTCCTCAACCATGGCGTGGTGACGCGGTTTCGCTCGTCGATGCATTCCGCGCCGGCACGATCAGCCCAGCTGAAGCGCTGCAAGAGTCGCTGGCAGCGATCGCTGGATCGGACCTCAACGCCTTCGCCTGCCTCGACGAGGACGCAGCGACCACGGCCGCGGCGGCCGATATTGAGCGACCGTTCGGTGGCGTACCGATGGGCATCAAGGAGCTCGAAGACGTCGCCGGTTGGCCGCAGACCGAAGCCTCGCTCGTCTTCGCTGACCGGATTGCCGAGCGCGACAGCACGCAGGTCTCTCGCCTCCGCGGTGCTGGAGCCGTGCTCGTTGGTCTGACGACCGCATCGGAGTTCGGCGGCATCAACTGCACTCGGACGAACCTGCACGGAGCAACCCACAACCCGTGGCAGTACGGGAAGACGCCAGGGGGTTCCTCCGGCGGCTCGGCGGCTGCCGTTGCCGGTGGTCTCGTCCCCATCGCCTCGGGTGGCGACGGTGGTGGATCAATTCGAATTCCGGCAGGGTTCACGGGGCTGTTCGGGATGAAGGGAACCTTCGGCAGAATTCCCCGAGGGCCGTACGTCCTCCACCAGCCGCTGACGGTGAACCTGGGTTGCCTCTCACGATCAGTCCGCGACACGGCGCGGTGGTTCGACGTCTGCAACGGCTTCCACCCTCGCGACACGCTGAGCCTTCCCCGAGTCGAGGGCTACGAAGCCGGTCTCGGGAGCGTCGACCTGACGGGGAAGCGTGTCGCCGTCGTCTACGACCTCGGCTCCGCGGTGGTGAGCTCGAAGATGGTGGCCGTGCTCGACGAGCTCGTGCAGTTCTTGATCGCCGACGCGAAGCTGCGACAGGTCGACGTGGTGGTGGCCTTCCCTCAAGGGGGGCTGGAGTGGGCGATGTCGAACCTGGTGGGCCTCATTGGAGAACTGGGTGATCGTTACCCCGAATGCGCTCCGCTGCTGACCGGGGAGATCGCCCTCGGGATGCAGATCGCCCAAGGGTTCACCGTGCAGGCGGCTGGACGAACCGAGCTGTTCCGAGCAGCGTTCAACGAACAGGTCGCCGATCTCTTCGAGCAGGTTGACCTCATCTTCTGCGCCACGAACCCCGATGTGGCTTTCGATGCCGAAGGTCCCATGGCGACGACCGTCGATGGTGAGGACCTCATCGCCAAGTTCGGCTTCGACCGGGCGATTTCTAACAACGGCGCCCTCACCATCCCCGCCAATCTCGCTGGGCTCCCAGCGGTGTCCATCCCCGCCGGGTTCGTCGATGGACTCCCTGTTGGTCTCCAAGTCATCGGTCGTCACCACGACGAGCAGGTGCTCCTCGAGGTGGCGCTCCGCGCTGAGCGCGGACGGCCATGGCCGCTCTGCGCCACCGAGTAGTGCCGCACCCGCCCATGAATGCCCAAGGAGTCCGCCGCTGATGGCCGAACGGGAGATGACGGTCGAACTCGTCACGTCGACCACACGCTTCGCCCAGCACGTCGCTGCCGCAGCCGATGAGCCCCTCTACGGCGTCGACACCGAGTTCTCCTCGGCCAAGACCTACTACCCCCGTCTGGCGCTGGTGCAGATTTCGTGGCCGGACCGGATCATCCTCGTCGACCCCTTCACGGTCGACCTCCAGCCGCTGGTAGAGCTCTTCGCTGGGCCCGGAACGGCCATTGCCCACAGCGCCACCAACGATCTCGACGTGCTCGACCAGGTCATCGGTGCTCGCCCATCGGCGATCTTCGATACCCAGATCGCGGCCGAGCTCGTCGGGATGGAGAAGCTCTCCCTCCAGGCGATCACGGCTGAACTGTTGAGCATCGAGCTCGACAAGGCCGAACAGCTTCGTGACTGGACCATGCGGCCATTGCCCGATGCCGCGCTCGACTACGCAGCGCTCGACGTCGCCCACCTGTTCGATCTCCGCGACGAACTCCTCATCGACTTGGGAGCGTACGGTCGACTCGACGCCATGGAGCAAGAGTGCGCAGCGCTCCTCAGCGCACCGCTCCGCACCGTCGTCTTCGATGAGTGCTGGTGGCACCTCCGGGAGTGGAACACCCTTCACCCGCCTGCCTACCCCTACGCCCAGCAGATCGCCAAGATCCGAGAGGAGCTCGCCATCATGGCCAACGTGCCCAAACGGCATGTGCTCCGAGACGAGGTGGTCCTCTCGCTTGCGCAGAACCCGCCTCGAACGGCCGAGAAGGCGAAGTCGATGCTGCGGCGGACGAAGTTCGACCTGACGCATCTCCCCGATCTCCTGGACGCCATCGCCATCGCCGACGAGATCGATCCTGGATCGGTCCGCCTCCCCTTCGAGAAGTCGAGCGCGGTGGACCTCCGCCCCCTCTTGTCGGCGCTCCAGACCCTCACCCGTGAGGCAGCCGAGCAGCACCACATCGTTCCCGCCATGGTGGCCAGCCGAGCTGACTTCCTCGCTCGGCTCGGGGGACGGGCGTCTCGACTTGATCGTCCGTGGAGGGCGCCCATCATCACCGACCAGGTCGAGGCCACGATCGCAGCATGGCGCCTCGAGAACGAACCACCACCACTCGAGGACTGAATCTCGAGGTGCCGCAGCGGGCTCGGTGGACGAGGACGGGCTTGCGGTGCCACGATGGGCCAAACGAGGGGGAGCCATGTTCGATCTACTCATCACGTCCGGCCTCATCGTCGACGGTCTCGGTGGGGTGCCCTACCGAGCCGACCTCGGCATCGAGGGAGCGACGATCACCGCCATTGGCGATCTACGCGATCAGCCAGCCCGCAGGATGATCGATGCCGCCGGCAAGATCGTGACCCCGGGTTGGGTCGATTGCCACACCCACTACGACGGGCAGATCACCTGGGACGCGGTGCTCGCCCCGACGTCGGTGCACGGAGTGACCACCATCGTGACGGGGAACTGCGGCGTGGGCTTCGCTCCGGTCGCACCCGACCGTCACCAGTGGCTGATCGAGCTCATGGAAGGGGTGGAGGACATCCCCGGAACGGCGCTCGCCGAGGGCATCACCTGGGGGTGGGAGTCGTTCCCTGAGTACTTGGACAGCTTGGACGATGCCCACTGGACGATGGACGTCGCCACCCAGATCTCCCATGGAGCGGTTCGTGGCTACGTCATGGGGGACCGCGGCGCTCGCAACGAACCAGCGACGGCGGAGGACATCGCACAGATGGCCTCCATCGTCCGCGAGGCCATCGATGCCGGAGCGTTCGGGTTCTCGACCTCTCGGACCCTGGCGCACCGAGCGCTCGACGGCGAGCCAGTTCCTGGGACCTTCGCGATGGCCGATGAGCTCTTCGGTCTCGGTCGAGCCCTCGGCAGCGTCGGCAGAGGGGTCTACGAAGTCGCGCCCCTTGGAACCGCTGGCGAAGACGCCGCCGGGATGCGTCGTGAAGTGGAGTGGATGGCGGAGCTGTCGAAGGAGATCGGCCTCCCGCTCACCTACGCGCTCCTGCAGACCGACGCTGACCCAGAGCTCTGGCGGACGTTGCTCGAGCACTCGCTGAAGGCCAATGCCGATGGCGCCCAACTCCGGCCGCAAGTTGCCGGGCGACCGACGGGGCTCTTGACCGGGAACTTCACGACGTACTCGCTCTTCGACGCCATCCCCGCCTACAGAGCCCTTCGGGAATCGGCCGCAGATGAAGCGGCCTTCGTGGCTGGATTCACCGATGCGTCGATGCGGGACGCCATCGTGTCGTGGGAGCCAGCGAACGACGAGGAGCGCATTCGGATGGAGGGAGCGCTGCGTTCCACGTTCCTCCTCGGTACGCCGCCGAACTACGAGCCACGAGCGGAAGACTGCCTGGCGGGCCTCGCCGAGCGGAGTGGTCAGTCAGCGCTCGCCATCGCCTTCGACGCCATGGCTGAGCACGACGGTCACGGCCTCCTCTACCTCCCGATCCTCAACTACTCGTCGCGGAACTTGGACCACGTGGCTGAGCTGTTCGCCCACCCAGAGGTGATCTCCGGACTCGCCGATGGCGGTGCCCACGTCGGCACGATCTGTGACGCATCGCTCCCGACCTACCTCCTCACCCACTGGACCCGAGATCGAAATGGCGCCCGGCTGCGACTCGAGGAAGCGGTGAAGAAGCAGACGCATGACACCGCGCAGCTCTATGGATTGACCGACCGTGGTCGACTCGCCGTTGGCGCGCTCGCGGACGTCAACGTGATCGCCTACGAGGTGTTGGCGATCACCGCCCCCCGAGTCGTCCAAGATCTCCCCGCTGGCGGGCGCCGGATTCTCCAGGGTGCCGAAGGCTACGTCGCCACCATCAAGTCCGGAGTGGTGACCTTCGAAGACGGCCGCCACGTGGGGGCGCTCCCGGGTCGCCTGCTCCGCAGTGGCCAATTCGCCTGACCGGGGATGCCGGCAGAGATTGCCGGAGTAGATTTGGCTCGTGGAAGCCGACGGAACGCCTCATGCCGGTTCGGCAGATCACGACCTCGATGCCGATGCGGCGGAGGTTGACGTCCAGCCTGTGGTGAGCGCAGACGGCAGCCTGATCGACGAGCCCGCTCGTCCGAGCAAGAAGCGCCGGGCCGTCCGGGTGCTGCGCGAGTGGGTCGTGGTCATCGTCTGCGCCGTCTTGCTGGCGGTCGTCGTTCGAGACTTCGTCGCTCAGACCTTCTACATCCCCTCGGGCTCAATGGAGCAGACCTTGGCTATTGGGGATCGGATCTTGGTCAACAAGTTGGCCTACGACTTCCACCCGATTCACCGGGGCGACATCATCGTGTTCTCCCGTCCGGCGAGCGAAGAAGGCGAGTGCTCGGGTCCTCCGGTCCCCGACCTCGTGAAGCGGGTCATCGGACTTCCCGGTGAGACGATCTCCTCCAAGGGCAATTCGGTGCTCATCAACGGCAAGGTGCTGCAGGAGCCATGGCTCCCGCCTGATGGGCGTGAACTCGGGACGACCCCCATTCCAACCACGGTCATTGCGAAGGGCCACCTCTTCGTCATGGGCGACAACCGACCCAACTCGTGCGACAGCAGGATGTGGGGCACGATTCCGACTTCGTCGGTCGTCGGTGAGGTGCAGTTCATCATCTGGCCGCCGACGCACTGGGGATTCCCCGGCTAATCCCCTGGGGTGGTGGAGAGTCCTACGATGCCGGTGATGCCTCTCCTGCCATCTGCTCGACGACGAATCGGTTGGTTCGGGGTTGTCGTCGTGATCGCCGCGACGTTGTCCTCGTGTGGGGGAACGACCACTCCGTCGACGACCACCGTGCCGGGAGTGGTCCCAACCCCGGCGGAGCAAGCAGCGACGCTCGCAGCGACCAACGCCTACCGCAGCCAAATCGTCAACGCCGCAACGTCGTTCAACACCGCCGTGCGGGCATTGGCCACAGATCTCCAGCAGTCGAAGACCGGAGCTGCCATTGCGGCGTGGCGGGTTGCCGAACAATCCTTCGACGGCCTTCGGCCAGAGCTGAGTGGTGGTCCCGCTACGTGGAGCCAACTGTCCGGCCCAGTCAGAAGCGATGGTTCGGGCGGCGGCTTGCAATCGGTTGCCTTCGGGCTCTTCCACGGTCCAACGAGCGTCGCTGCGGATGCCAGTCCGGGCCTCGTGCTCGCCGGGGCGACCTACGCGATTGGGGTCTTCCGGACCATCGTGCAGCCGAGCACGATCGCCGCGCACCAGGTCGAGAACCTCGGCTACCTCGTCACGACGTGCCTCGGCGGCAATCCCGAGCCGTGGAGCCACGAGCAAGCCCTCGACGTCAGAGCGGTCGCAGCCGGAGTGATCTCGGCCAGCTCTGCCCTCATTCCCCTGGCCCGTCTGGTGGTGCCAGGACCGGCCACCTTGCTCAGGGCCGACCTCGCGGGTCTGGCGCAAGCGGTCGGGGAACTCGGCAGCGACGATGGGGTGCTCACCTCGGCTGAGACGAGGGCGATCGCCACCAAGGCCACCATCCTCCAGGGGGTGCTCGGTCAGATCGCCGGCGCATTCGCTGGCTACTCGAACGGACGGTACTTCGCATGACGCGTCAGGACAACGGCGTCTCTCGCCGATCGATGCTCACCGCGTCGGGGCTCACGGTCTCTGGCGCTGCCTTGGCGCTGAGCGTCGAGCGCCGCACCATCGATGCCGACCGCGCCATTGCCTTCCACGGTGCCCATCAAGCGGGGATCACGACGCCTCCTCAGGACCACCTCGTCTTCGCCACCTTCGACGTAGTGGGCTCCCGTGCAGCGCTCCAGAGCGTGCTCGCCACCTGGGGGACAGCCGCCCCGCTCCTCACCGCTGGCAAGCCCATTCCGAGCGAGTGGGACGCGACCTACCCACCCGCAGATACGGGAGAGGCAGCTGGCCTGCCACCGTCGGGGCTCACCGTGACCTTCGGCTACGGCCCGACGCTCTTCGACCATCGCTTCGGACTCGACCGCCGAAAGCCCACGGTCCTCGAACCCATCCCGGCGATCGCTGGCGATGCGCTCGACGAGGCGACGTCCAATGGGGATCTGTGTATTCAGGCCTGTGCCGATGACCCCATGGTGGCCTTCCACGCCGTGCGGAACTTGACCCTCCTCGGCCAAGGAACCGTGGTGCTGCGGTCCTTGCAGGTCGGCGCTGGTCGAACCTCGACCACCTCCACGGCGCAGACGAGCGAACGGAATCTCCTCGGGTTCAAAGACGGCACGAACAACCTGACCGAGAAGGACGACGGACTCCTCAAGCGTTGGGTTTGGGTGGATCCTGGCGATGATCAACCCTGGATGGGTGGTGGGACCTACCTCGTGGCCCGCCGCTTGCGCCTCGACCTCGAAGCGTGGTCCTCACTGCCGCTCGTCGACCAGGAGCAGGTGATCGGGCGCTTCCGGACCTCAGGGGCGCCGCTGTCGGGATCGAAGGAGCACGACACCCCGAACCTCGCAGCCATGGGCCCGCACGGGGATCCGGTCATCCCCGCCAACAGCCACATCCGGATCGCTGCGCCGTCGACCAACGGCGGCATCCACCTCCTGCGGCGTGGGTACAACTTCGTCGATGGACTCGATCCTGCGACGGGGGCCTACGACGCCGGGCTCTTCTTCATCTGCTTCCAGCGTGATCCCGTTCGCCAGTTCACGGCGATCGCTGGTGACTTGGCTCGCACCGACGCCTTGATGCGGTACGTGACGGCGACGCGGAGCGCGGTCTTCGCCTGTCCACCAGGACTCGCCGAGGGGCAGATGCTCGGCGCTGAGCTCTTCGCATAGTCGTTCCATGGCGGCTCCAGCGGCGGAGTGCTACTGTCGCCAACGTGCACCACGAGGGTGCCTTCCGGGGGGAAGTCATGAAGAGTCGCTTGCGGCGTTCGTTCATTCGAGGTGCAGTTGCCCTCGCGACCGTGGCTGGCACTGCAGCCGGTTTGGTCGCGGTCACCGCAACGGCAACGAGCGCTCAGGCGGCGCACGTCACAGGTCACGTCTTGACCGTTGGAACCTTCAACGGCCACGCGGGCCAGTACTCGAGCATTCAAGCAGCGGTGAACGCCGCACAGCCAGGCGACTGGATCCTCGTCGCCCCTGGTGACTACAAAGAGCGTGCCGACCTCACCAACACTCCGTCGCCAAGCCAGTACGGCGCTGGCGAGTTCGGTGGCGTGCTGATCACCACCTCGAACCTCCACATCCGAGGGATGAACCGCAACACGACCATCGTCGACGGCACCAAGGTCGGAGCTCCAGCCTGCAGTTCCGCCGCTGGCGACCAGCAGCTCGGGCCGACCGTGGACGGGCAGGTCGCAGGCCGGAACGGCTTCGACATCTACGCCGCGAACAACGTCTCGGTGGATAACCTCACAATCTGCAACTACCTCTCCGGCAACTACGGCGGTGGCAACCAGATTTGGTGGGATGGCAAGGAAGACTCCAACCAGATTGGGCTGAACGGCTACGAGGGCTCCTACCTCACGGCGACGTCGTCCTACTTCGGCGGTGACTCTACGGCTGGGACCTACGGGATCTTCTCGTCGAACGCGTCGAATGGTTCGTGGAGCTACGACTACGCCTCCAACATGAACGACTCCGGGTTCTACATCGGCGCCTGTCGTCAGCTCTGCTCCTCCACGGTGAACAAGGTCTGGGCCGAGGGCAATGCGCTCGGCTACTCCGGCACGAACTCCGGTGGCGCACTCGTCATCGAGAACTCGCTGTTCGACAACAACACCGATGGTTTCGACACCAACACCCAAGTCGCCGGCGACCCGCCGCCGCCACAGAACGGCGCGTGCCCGAACAACGGCGTTTCGAAGATCACCCACACCCACTCGTGCTGGGTCCTCTTGGACAACACCTTCACCAACAACAACAACCCGAATGCCCCTCGAGCCGGAACGGCCGCTGCAGGCCCGCCAGGAACGGGAATGACCCTGTCGGGTGGAACGAACGACACGGTGATGGGCAACACCTTCAGCAACAACGAAGCGTGGGGATTGCTGGTCGTTCCCTACCCGGACTCCGACACGCCTCCGACCCCGACGGCATGTGCCGATTCTGGTGGCGTGGAGACGAGTGGACTCGGTTGCGTCTACGACCCGAAGAACGACGCGATCATTTCGAACAAGTTCCTCCACAACGGCACGCTGAAGAACGCGTCCAACGGCGACCTCGGTGAGTTGACGCTCAACACCCACCCATCGAACTGCTTCTCGAAGAACGTGACGCCTGACGGCGTGTTCCCGTCCGGAGTCGCCCACGAGACCACCTGTGGCGGCGCGAAGGGTGGCGACGCCATCGGACCGGGTCTCCCGCTCTACCTCCAGGCGCTCTGCGACACCGGATTCGGCTCCTGCCCGAGCGGATCGCACTACCCACCGTTCACCGGCGTGGTCCTGCAGCGGCTCCCATCAGCATCGAAGTTGGTGACCATGCCGAACCCATGCCTCGGCGTGCCGAACAGCGCATGGTGCGTCAACGGCAAGGCGGTCCACTAGTCCACGAGTAGCGACCCTGAGGGGGAACCATGGGGAATGAGAAGTACGTCATCATCTCGGCGGATGGCCACTGCGGCCTCCCCATCAAGGAGTATGAGCGCTACCTCGACCCCGGGTTCCGCCCGGCGTTCTCCACCTGGGTCGCCCAGAAAGAAGCCGATCGACAGCTGAAGCTGGAGTCGAACTTCGAATTCATCATGGGGTGGGAGACCTCCAACGAGGAGGGTCTGCGCGGTGCGTACGACCCTGCCGTTCGCGACAAGGAGCTCGACGCCGACGGCGTGGCCGCCGACGTGCTGTTCGCCGATGCCGATGCGGTGACGGGCATGGGCTCACCGCCGTTCGACGCTGGACTCGCCGCGGGCATGCAGCTCGATGCCGACTTGGCCTTCGCAGGCGCTCGGGCGCACAACCGCTTCCTCGCCGATCTCTGCTCTACGAGTCCCGAACGGCGAGCGGGGATCGCCCTCATCCCGCTCTGCCACGATCCGATTCGAGCCGTTGAAGAGGTGGAGTGGGCGGCGAACCAGCCAGGCATTCGGGGCGTCATGATCCCGACGATGTGGCGCGATCGCCCGCCCTACTCCTCTCCCGTCTACGAGCCGTTCTGGGAGGCGTGCGCTGCGGCCAACTTGCCGGTCCACACCCATTCGGGTGAAGCCCCCCATGAGGACTACAACGACCACCTCGGGATCTACCTGGCCGAGGTCGTGTGGTGGGCAGCGCGACCGAGTTGGCACCTGCTGTTCTCCGGAGCTTTTGAGCGCCACCCGAACCTCAAGTTCGTGGTGACTGAAGCTGCTGCATACTGGATTGCCGACACGAAGTGGAAGTGGGACCAGTACATGGGTGGCGGCCACACCACCAAGAAGATGGCTGCCCTCCTCGAGGGCAAGATCTCGAAGCTCCCGTCGGAGTACTTCGGCACCAACATCTTCGCTGGCGCTTCAACCATGTCCAAAGAGGAGCTCCGTCGCCGCAACGTGCTCGGGACCGATGCTGTCATGTGGGGAACCGACTACCCCCACCCTGAGGGATCGTGGCCCAACACCTTCGCCAAGCTGCAGAAGGACTTCGTCGATATCCCGGTCGATGAGACGGCACGGATTCTCGGCGGTGTCGCCGCAGGGGTCTACGGCCTCGACCTCGCCAAACTCCAGCCCATCGCCGATCGCATTGGCTATGCACCGACCGATCTCGGCCAAGACCCGAACCTCATGGCGTCGCCGACCGCCGAGCGCGATGCCAAGTGGTGGCTCGACGACTACGGCATCACCCCGACGCGCCCCTAGGGCTGCTCAGTCGATCTCGGGTCCGAGGTCTGGCGTCCAGGCCACGCCGTTGATGTGACTGCCACCGTCGACGAACAAGGTGTTGCCCGTGACGTACTTCGCGTCCTCGCTGGCGAGGAAGAGCGCCACAGGGGCGATGTCGTCTTCAGGATCGCCGAGCCGTCCCATGGGGTTCGCGGCGTCGGCCATCGTCGCAATCTCGGGGTGGGCGGCTGCCATGGAGCGGAATGCTGCGCTCTTGGCACCGGGACAGATGGCGTTGGCGCGGATTTGGTAGGGGGCCCACTCTCGAGCTGCGGTCCTCGTGAGCGCACGGAGCGCCTCCTTGGCGCCGTTGTACTCCGCGGTGCCGATGTGGGCGTTCACGCCGTTGAGTGAACACAGGTTGATGATCGAACCTCCACCAGCAGCCCGCAAGTAGGGGAACGCCGCACGCATGGCCCAGAACGGCCCGAAGTACGCAACGTCCATGCCGTGGCGGAGGAGGTCGGTCGATTTGGCTTCGAGCCGACCGAGGCGACCGCCACCCCAGGCGTTGTTGACGAGGGTGTTCACGGTGCCGAAGGTGGCGACCGTCTGGTCCACCATGTCGATGACCTGGGCTTCATTGGCGACATCAACCTTGAGGGCGAGGACCGAGGCACCAGTCTCGGTGCGGAGCTCGTCGGCGATTCGGTGCGCGGCGTCGCCGTCGATGTCGCTCACCACGAGGCGAGCCCCCTCTCTGGCGAAGCGTCGGGCGATTCCAGCCCCGATGCCATCACCGGCTCCGGTGATCACCGTGACGTTCCCTGCGATGCGACCCATGGTCCCCCCTCCGTCGCCCGAGTTTCCCAGAGTTGGCCTGAGCATGCCACGACGGAGCCTGGAGGTTCGCATGGAACTTCGCTCGTTGTGACAGCCGCTCGCTACAGTCAGTCGTTCACCCCTGCGAGAGGACACCGCGTGCGCATTCTCCATACGAGCGACTGGCATTTGGGACGGACGTTCGAGTCCATCTCCTTAGAGGACGACCAGCGAGCCTTCGTGTCCTGGCTGTGCGGCGTGGTCGTCGAGCACGGCGTCGACGTCGTGGTGGTCGCTGGTGACGTGTGGGACCGTGCCAATCCCAAGGCTGAAGCGGTGACCCTGATGGAGGAGTCGCTCAACGCGGTTGCGGCAACGGGAGCGACGGTGATCGCGATTGCCGGCAACCACGACAGCGCTGCTCGCCTCGCCTACGGCGCCTCGTGGGCGAAGAACTACGGCATCATCTTGGTCACCGAAGACGTCGGCTACCCAACGCCGGTCATCGTAGAGCGCCACGGCGAGTCCGTGGGATTCGTCGCCGTCCCCTATCGCGATCCCCAGCGCACCATCGCGCCGGTTCCCGCAGGTGATGGGACCACCCGGCTCCGCACCCACACCGCAGTGCTCGAAGACGCCCTCATCGATGGCCGTCGCCAGTTGGACGGCAGCAGCGTGGTCGCCACGGTGGCGGTAGCCCACGCCTACGTCAGTGGCTCGGCGACGAGCGACTCCGAGCGTCGCTACGTGGGTGGTGCCGATCAGGTTCCGCTCTCGCTGTTCGAGGGCTTCGACGCCGTGCTCCTCGGCCACCTCCACCGCTACCAAGAGTTCGATGAGGGGCGGGTCGCCTACTGCGGCTCTCCGCTGCCCTACTCCTTCAGTGAGACGGCGGACAAGGCGGTGCGCATCCTCGACGTTGGCGCACAGGGGCTCACGAGCATCGAGCGGGTGGAGATTCCCGTTGGTGTGGCATTCGGCCGAGGGGTGAGCACGCTGACCGGGACCCTCGAAGAACTCCTCACCGATGCTCGATTCGCCGAGGCTGAGCAGCGCTTCGTGGCCGCTCGCCTGACGAACGAAACCCTGCAGATCGACGCCAAGGCCAAGCTCGAGACCCGCTTCCCCCACATCGTCAACGTGACCCGCGAGGTGAGCGCTGCTCCTCGTGGGGATGGACCGGCGGTGCCGTCTGCTGCGCTCATCGAAGAAGATCCCCTGACGGTCATCGCCACCTTCCTCGACCAGGTCCACGGTCAGCCGCCGTCTTCAGAAGAACGCGAGCTCCTCGCGGGGGTTATTGACGCCGTGCTGCAGGGAGGTTCCAAGTGAAGCCCGTGCACCTCACCGTGGAAGCATTCGGTCCATTCCCTGAGCGGGTGGACATCGACTTCTCGAAGCTGTCGGAGTACGGCGCGTACGTCATTGCCGGGCCAACGGGGGCTGGCAAGACCACGATTCTCGACGCCATTGTCTTCGCCCTCTACGACACCATCCCTGGACGGACCGGCATTGACGAGCTCCGGAGCCACTTCGCCGCGCGCAACGCGATCTGCTCGGTGGCGTTCACCTTCGAGGTCCACGGCGCCCGCTATCGCGTGACGCGCGTCCCGACGCAAGAGCGACCGAAGAAGACGGGCGAGGGCATGACCGAGGAGAAGGCCTCGGTTACCTTCGAGTTCCTCGACGCCGATCGGCCGAACCTCGTGAAGAAGGCTGAGGTTGGTCGAGAGATCGCTGAACTGGTCGGCTTGAGCGCTGACCAGTTCAAGCAGGTCATCCTCCTGCCACAGGGGGAGTTCGAGACGGCGCTTCGAGCAGATGGGGATGAGCGCGCCGCGATTTTGGCGACGCTGTTCCCGATCGTGAAGAGCTTCGATGCGGTGGTCGAGCGACTGAAGTTCGCTGCCCGTGATGCCGAGTCCGCCTACAACAGGGCGCGCGAGCGCACGGAGTTCCAGCGAGACACGGTCGCTAATCAGCTCGCGACTGCCCTCGAGGCTGCGCAGTTGCCGTGGAGTGAGGAGTTGGTGGCAACCCTCACGATCGATGCGGTGAACCGACACATTGGTGACCTCGGGCTCCGCCGAGCGGTGCTCGAGGCTGAGGCGCGTGACGCCGAAACCGCGCGCACTACTGCCGAAGCAGCGCTCGTGGCGGTCACCGCGAACGCGGAATTGCACGATGCCGCGCTCGAGGCCCTCGGCGTGATCGCCGCCCTCGATGAGGAACGAACGGCGCACGACCGCGATCGCCAGCGCCTCGACACCGCGGACAAGGTCGCACCCTACGAAGGGGCCTACGACGCCTTCACCGAGACCTCCGCCCACTGCGCGGCCGCCGAAGTGGTCCTCGAGGAGGCCCTCGAGGTCCTCCCAGAACTCAGTGCACCGTTGGACGACCGGATTCGTGCGATGGTGCTCGACGTCCACGATGGTCCCTCTGCCAGCGAAGCTCGAGAAGCAGTTCGCCAGGCCCAGAAGGAGCATCAGAGCGCGGTCGATGTCCACCGCAGGCTCCTCGAACGGCGCGAGGCCTTCGCCACAGCCGAGCGGGCGGCCAGAGACGCAGAGGAGCGCCGTGGCGGCGCCGAGCGACTCCAGCGAGAACTCGATGAAGCGCTCGCTGTCGTGCAGCGCGGGGCAGAGGCCGCGCAGGAGGAGCTCGCCACGCTGGGTCAGGTCGACGCCGCTGTGGTTGCCGCAGAGCATGCCCTCGCGGACGCAACCCTCGCTGCGGAACTCGATCAAGACCTCGCAGAAGCTCGAGAGGCCCACTGGACATGCCGAGAAGCCGTTGACGTCGCCACCTCGGCGCATGAAGCTGCGCGTGCTGCGGTCACCGCATCGCTCGCTGCCACGCTGGCCACGGCACTCGAACCGGGGTGCCCATGCCCAGTGTGTGGTGGCGTCGAGCACCCCCACCCCGCAACAGCAGATGGTGACGACGATGCCGAGGTGGTCGCTGCGGCTGCTGCGGCTCTCGAGCAGGCCAAGGACGCCGAACACGCGGCGAGTCTGTTGCTCGCCGGGCTTGAGGCTCGTCGTTCGGCGGTCGTTCCGATTGGGAGCATCGATGCGCTCCAAGCTGGGGTCGACGACGCTCGACGCAACGTGGCCCGGGCGACGGAGCTCCACACGCTCGTTGCGGCTCGAGAGGGCATCGTCGAGGCGCAGCGCGAGGAGCGAGATGGCATCATCGCCGACCTAGCGACGGCGAACGTGGCGATCACGGCGTTCTCGGAACTGGCGGCAACTGAGGGGGCGGCGATTGCGGGCGATGTCGCTGCGTTCGAAGCGCAGCACGGCACCCTCGAGACCTTCGTCGATGTCGATGACGCCTACGCTGCACTCTTCGACGGCCTCGACCTCCTCCGACGCGCGTATGAGGATGTGGCGGCGCTCCACCTCCGCTGCGAACGTGAGCGCGACGCCCTCCTCGCCATCGCGAGCCAGGTCGGTCTCTCGGACCTCGATGCGCTCGCAGCGAGTTTCCTCGCAGACGACGGCCGTGACGCCATGCGGCAGGCAATTGCTGCCGTGGAGGAGCAGCGTGCGCGCGCCGATGCGGCGGTAGAAGCCGCACGTGTGGCTGGGGTCCTCGACCTCCGTCCAGATGTGGATGCCGCAACAGCAACCCGTGGAGTCGCTCGTGCTGCTGCAGATGCCGCCAAGGGCCGGGTCACCGAACTCGACACGCTGGTGGCGACCGTCACTGGTCAGCTCGGCGAATGGGTGAGCGCCGTCGGTGCGGCTGATGATGAGCATCGGCGAAGTGGCGTCGTCGTCGGACTGTCCAAACTGCTGGCGGGAACGATGAGCGGTGCAGGCACGAAGGTGGCGCTGCGGGACTGGGTGCTGTCGACCTACCTCGCCACCATCGTCGACCACGCCAACGTTCGCCTCGATGAGATGTCCGCCGGTCGCTACTCCCTTGCGCTCGCCGGTGATGATGGTTCGAAGAAGCGCACCACGCTCAACTTGGTGGTCGCCGACGCGCAGACTGGCAGGACTCGCCCCGTCGACACGCTCTCTGGCGGCGAGACCTTCTTGGCCGCGATCTCGCTGGCCTTAGGCCTGGCCGACGTCGTCGCGTCCTCAAGTGGGCGAGGGCTCGAAGCCCTCTTCATCGACGAGGGCTTCGGCACCTTGGACGAAGAGCGTCTCGACACCGTGCTCGGTGTCTTGGACGGCCTCCAAGGTGGGGGTCGGAGCGTTGGGGTCATCAGCCACGTCGAAGAGCTCAAGCGTTCGCTGCCGACCGGGATCACCGTCGTGCCGAGCGACCATGGATCGACCGTCACGACCTCGTACCCCGGAGGTGCCGATGCCTGAGCCCACCGTCCCCGAAGGGTTCGACGGCTTCATGGAGCGTGTCGAGGTCAACGGGATCCTCTACGACCGAATCCCGTGGGGAGCTGAGTTCCCCTGGCACTCCGGATGCCCCGCCTGTGGCGAGGAACCCGGGCAGCCCCACGCAGCTCACTGCCCCCGAGCGGCCAACACCGGTGAAGCGCTCGTGATGTCGGGGCCATCGAATCGCTGTCGTGACTGCGGAGCGAACGTGGGCGAGATTCACGCCTTCAACTGTGGCCTCGAAGAGTGCCCGCACTGCCACCACCAGTTCGCCTCGTGCGAGTGCTCCACCCCATTCGATCGCCCCGACGATGATGAGGACGAGGGCTGACTACCAGCTCCGGAGTACCTGGGTGGTGTCGAACGCGTTCGACGTCGACGCCGCTGGGTAGTCGGCGGGGTCGAGCACCTCGGCGATGTCGGTGACCAAGGGTCCGAACTCAGCGGCCAATGGAGCGAGCGCCGCCATGTCGAAGCCGTAGAGGTTGGCGGTGTTGGTCCCGATGCAGGCTTGGACGACGTCGGGGTCCTCACCGGCGAACGCGACCCGCAGCGCCTCGTTGGAGAACGGCCACGTGCCTTCGCTGTGGGGGTAGTCATCGCCCCACATCATCCGATCGGCCCCGAACTGCGGTCGAAGGGCAGACTCCGAGGAGCGGAGGAACGAGGCGCCGAGGTAGAAGTTCCGGTGGAAGTACTCGCTCGGGGTCATCGACATGCCGCTGGCTGCGGCGCCGAAGAACAGCGCTTCGGCAGCGCCACCGCCGGCCATGCGACCGTAGAACCAGTCGAGGGTCTCAAGGCCACGGGGGAGCCAGGCCACCCCTTGCTCGGTCATGGCCACCTTGAGGCCGGGGAAGCGTTCGAGCACGCCACCGAAGATGAGGTGCCACATGGCGCGGTGGGAGTACCAGGGGAGCTCGATGAGCATCATTGCTCGAGCGATTTCGAGTTCGCCGTAGTCGGGGAGTCCGGATCCACCGTGGATGTTGAGGACCACCCCTCGCTCTTCGCAGAGCCGCCACAGCGGGTCGTAGACCGGGTCGTACAGCGGGGCGAGGACGCCGCCAGGGTTGATGGAGGGCAGCATGATGCCACCGAAGGGCTTCGTGAAGTGCTCCGTTGCCCACGTGATCTCGGCGAGCGCGTCGTCGAGCTTGTTGAAGAAGACCTGGATGACCCCAGCACGCTGACCGGGGGCGTCGTTGCAGAAGTCGAGCAACCACCGGTTGTGGGCTTGGATCCCAGCCCATCGCTTGTCGTAGTCGGCGGCGGAGGGAGGCAGCGAGACGAGGTTGCCCTCTTCGAAGAACGGCGGCACGGTGTTCGGGTAGATCACCTCACCGACGACGCCGTCGGCGTGGTGCTCCTTCAACCGAGCAGCGGAGTCCCAGTTTCGGTATCGGATGGGCGCCAAGAGGTCGGCGAAGGGGACCTCGTAGGTGTCCGCCCACGCGTCGAACTCCTCGTGGAACGACGACGCCAAGTAGGGGCGGTAGTCCTTGACGTCCGCCCCGGCGTGACCATCGCAACTGATGACGGTGTAGCGCGTGCTGTCCATGACGGCCTCCTAGTGGATGAGCGTTGGGGGAACCTGACCAGCAGCGATCGCATCAGCCCGGCTGTGGAGCAGCGGTCCGAAGGTCTCGCAGTTCGGCGCGATGACGTACTTGTTGGCCGCGAGCTCGTCGAGGACGAAGTCACCGAGCCAGTTGAGGTCGACGACGTCGGCCTTCATCCCGGCAGCCTTCAACTGCTCGCGGAATTCCTCGAAGGAGGTCCCAGGAGCAGGAGGCCGGGGCTTGACCCGTTCCAAGTCCTTCGGACGGTTGCGCTGTGCGGTCCACAGTCCGGTGTCGAGGAGTCCTCCACCGGGGTAGAACACGTGGGCACCAACCGGGGAGCCGACCTTGGTCAACTGGTGGGCCAGGGATTCGGTGAAGCAGCTAATGGCGGCCTTGGAGGCGGCGTAGATGCTGGCGTGGGGGACGGGGGCGATGCCGCCGTCACCGGATGAGGTGGTGATGAGGTGCGCTTCGCGATCGGCCGCCAGCATGCGGGGTAGGAATTCGAGGATGGTGCCGGCCACGCCGAACACGTTGACGCCGAAGCACCAGCGCCAGTCGTTCATCTCCTGCTCCCAGGGGAGCCCTCCACCTCCGGAGGTAACCCCGGCGTTGGCGAAGAGGAGGTCCACCACCCCTTCGGTGCCGTAGACGTCATCGGCGAGTGCGGTGATCGACGCCGCATCGGTCACGTCGCAGCGAACACCCCGGATCGATCCGAGTGGTGACAACTCCGCCACCGTTGCATCGAGTACCCCCTGCTCGATGTCGGCCACCACGACGCTCACCCCCCGGCTGAGCAGTGCGTGGACGATGCCCTTCCCAATGCCGCTCGCGCCGCCGGTGATGACGGCAACCTTGCCTGCGTACTCCATTCGAGACCCCCCCTCGTTGCTCTGTGTTCTACACCCAGACAGACGAGGGGACAACTCTCAGCCCCGGCGAGGGGCGGGGAACTTCGGTCGATACGTGGGATCGCTGTTGAGGTCGAGCGTCGCCTCGATGGCTCGGGCGACAGCGATCATGGTGGCTTCACTCCCGGGGCGGCCGATGATGCCCAGACCAACTGGGAGTCCTCGCACGAGCCCCATGGGAACTGTGGCGATCGGCCAGCCAGCGATCGCCGGTGCGCAGGTGGTCGGCGCAGCGACACCGTGCTCGCCGATGTGGAGATCTTGCTTCCACGCCGGACCGTAGGTCGGCGCCAAGAGGACGTCGACGCCGTTGAGCGCAGGCTCGAGGCAGTGCGTGGTCGCCCAAGCGAGGTTCCGAGCTCGGGCAGGTTGGTAGGCATCGCCGCTCCGGCCACCGGTGGTGAGCGCTTGCTCGAAGAGCTCGTGGCCGAAGAAGGCCAACTCCGTCGCTGCGTGCTCACGCTCGTAGGCGATCACCGCTTCGAGGGTTGCCGGTGCGCCACCTCTCGCCGTGAGGTACGCCGTGAGGTCGTCGTAGGTCTCGGCGAGGAGAACGGTCAGCTCATCGTTCCCCACCTCGTCGGTTGGCACCGCGACGTCTCGATGCGTCACCGCGCCGAGCACCGTCGCCATCTGGAGAATGACCTCGTCGAATCGCTGGTCGGTCTCCGTGTGACCCGTCCGCCACGACGCTGCCACCGCAGCGGTGAGTTGTCGGGGGTCGACGGTGCTGCGGGTCATGACGGCCTCGTCGCCGCTCAACACGGCGAAGAGGCGTGCGAGGTCGTCCACGGAGCGGGCCATCGGACCCGGGCTGTCTTGGCTCGCGCTCAAGGGGATGACGCCACGGGTTGGGACCGTTCCAACGGTTGGCTTCAGCCCGACGACGCCGTTGAGCGACGCTGGGCAGGTGATGGAACCATCGGTCTCGGTGCCGATCGCCCCAGGACTCAGGCGAGCGGCCAACGCTGCTCCCGAGCCAGACGATGATCCACCAGCGCTTCGGTCCGTCGCCCAGGGGTTGGCGGTGAGTCCTCGCACCGCCGACCAGCCTGATGCCGAACGGGACGATCGGAGGTTGGCCCACTCCGAGAGGTTGGTGGTGCCGAGGATGATCGCTCCAGCATTCTTCAACCGGGTGACGAGGTCCGCGTCGCGGTGCGGTGGCCTGCCGAGCAGGCTCGTCGATCCAGCGGAGCTCGGGAGGCCGAGCACCTCCACGTTGTCCTTGACGAGGAGCGGGACGCCGCAGAGGGGACCAGCAGCCCCGGCGCTCCGAGCGCGATCGCTTGCCTCGGCGTCTGCGAGGGCGGTTGGGTTGAGCGCGAGGACCGACGCCAAGGCCACCTCGGTTCCTGGCGCATCGAGAGCGGCGATGCGTTCGAGCAGGGCGCTCGTGACCTCCACCGAATTGAGCGAGGCATCGTCGTACCGCTCGAGGAGCTGGCCGATGCCGAGGTCGGCGATCGGGAGCGAATCTGGATGGGGATCGAGGGAATCCATGAGGACAATGTACGGCCTCGTGTGGAAGGCCACTCGGTTGATCGTTCGAGGTCGGTCGGTAGCATCGATGCATGGACGCCGGAATTGAGCCAGAACTCTCCGCGTTCACGACCAATGGCCCGTGGCGACTCGACCTGTCGTCGACCTCGTGGGCTCTCGACGGACCAGCCCTTCGGGCGCGTGCGCAACGACGTGTCCCCGGTGCAACTCGGCGTCGGTCGGTGCCGCCACTTCGACGCCTGGTGAAGGCCGGCGTGGTCCTCGGCTGGGCGGTCGCCGGCTGGGCGGTGGCCGATCGCCGCAAGGATCGATCGACCTCTCGAGCGGGGCTGTCACGACGGGTTCGTGATGCCTTCGTGGTCCTCGGACCGACCTACATCAAGCTGGGCCAGATCATCTCGGCAGCCCAAGGGCTCCTCCCTGACGAGCTCGTGGACGCCTTCTCGGTGCTCCGAGATCGGGTCCCTGCGGAGTCGTTCGACCACGTCCGATCCGTCGTCGAGGAGGCCTTCGGACGGCCCCTCGAGGCGATGTTCGCTGAGTTCTCCACCGAACCCATCGCCGCCGCCTCCATCGCCCAGGTCCACTTCGCCACCTTGATGACGGGGGAGGAGGTCGCGGTCAAGGTGCAACGTCCTCGAATTGGCGACCTCGTCGAAGCCGACCTCAAGATCATGACGTGGATCGCTCCGCACCTCGCCAAGCGGATCGAGTTGATGAAGATCGTCAACCTGCCGGCCATCATCGAGGTCTTCGCGGAGACCATCGTCGAAGAACTCGACTTCCGCCTCGAGGCCGGCAACATGATCGACGTGGCTACCGTGCTCGACACCACTGGCCACAAGACGGTGGTGGTGCCACGCCCGCACCCGAACCTCGTCACCGAGCGGGTCCTCGTCATGGAGCGCCTCTCGGGATTCAGCTTCGACGATGGTGCAGCAATGGTGGCCGCTGGCGTCGATACCACTGCGGTCGTGCGGGCGCTCATGGTGTCCCTCCTCGAAGGGGCGGTGATCCACGGCGTCTTCCACGGCGACCTCCACCCCGGCAACCTGCTCGTCCAAGCCGATGGTCGGGTAGCGCTCTTGGACCACGGGATCACCGGTCGCCTGAGCGCCACCGAGCGGACGATGTTCTTGAAGGTGCTCCTCTCCTCCTTCGCTGGGGATCACCGTGGGGTGCTCGAGGGGTACCAGGGCCTCGGGGCGCTGCCGCCGGGGACTGATCTCGACCAGTTCTTGGCCGAGGTGCCCATTGGGGCGCCGAGCGTCGATCCCTCGACCGCGCAGGCCGACGAGCTCGTGGCCGAGATGCGTCGAGTCACCAAGGCGATGATCGCCCATGGACTCCGGATTCCGAAGGTGGTCGTCCTCTACCTGAAGGACGTCATGTTCGTCGATGCCGCCATCGGGAGCTTGGCGCCCGATCTCAACCTGCTCGCCGAGTTCACCTTCATCTCCGCCTACTTCGCGTCGACCTACGGCAACCAGATCGCCGAGCAACTCGGGATCGATCCTGCGCTCGCCACCTTCGATCCGGAAGCGCTGCTCACCGCGGTGGGCATGGACCCCGCGCAAGAATCCCTGACGCCCCGGCAGATTCGTGCCCAACGGGCGGAGGTCTCGGAGAAGATCGCCGACGCACCGAGCGCTCGTCGTCGCTTCCGCTCCTGAGCCCCCTCGATCGTCGCTCGGACGCCCTCGGTGGCCACAGAGTTGCCTCGGCGGCGGCGGTAACCTCGGCGGAGGAAAAGGAGACCACTGGTGGACACCGCAGCAGAACGAGGACAGCGCACCTACGAGCTCGACCGGAGGTACGTCTTCCACTCCTGGTCCGCACAAGCGGCGCTCACCCCCATGGTCGTCGACCACGCACTCGGGGCACGGGTCACCGACGACAAGGGGACGACCTACCTCGACTTCTCGAGCCAACTCGTCAACACCAATATCGGTCACCAGCACCCAACCGTCGTGGCGGCCATTCAGGCGCAGGCGGCCACCCTCTGCACCATCGCACCCCAGCACGCCAACGACCAGCGGTCCGAAGCTGCTCGGTTGATCGTGGAGCGAGCGGGTGAGGGGTTCTCTAAGGTCTTCTTCACCAACGGTGGGACTGAAGCCGTTGAGCACGCGGTCCGCATGGCCCGCCTCCACACCGGTCGCCACAAGGTGCTGTCGACGTACCGGAGCTACCACGGAGCGACCTCGACCTCGATCAACTTGACCGGTGACCCGCGGCGGTGGCCGAGCGACACCGCCTCAGCCGGCGTCGTCCACTTCTTCGGACCATTCCTCTACCGCTCTGCCTTCTACGCCACGGCCGAGGCTGAAGAGACCGAGCGTGCACTGGCGCATCTCCGCGACACGATTGTCTTCGAGGGTCCGACCACCATCGCCGCCATCATCTTGGAGACCATCCCTGGGACTGCCGGCATCATGGTGCCCCCACCGGGCTACTTGGCCGGTGTTCGAGCACTGTGTGATGAATTCGGGATTCTCTACATTGCCGATGAGGTCATGTGTGGATTTGGGCGCACGGGCTCGTGGTTCGCGTTCGAGCACTTCGGGGTCACCCCGGACCTCATCACCTTCGCCAAGGGGGTGAACTCCGGCTATGTCCCCCTCGGCGGCGTGGTCATCTCCGAGTCGATCTGCCAGACCTTCGCCGATCGGGTCTACCCCGGTGGCCTCACCTACTCCGGTCACCCCTTGGCTTGCGCTGCAGCCGTCGCCACCATTGGCGCCATGGAGGACGAAGGGATCGTGGCCAACGCCGCCGCAATGGGGCGGGACCACATCGGCCCTGGCCTCACGGCGTTGCAGGCGAAGCACCCGAGCATTGGTGAGGTGCGCGGCATGGGGGTGTTCTGGGCCCTCGACCTCGTCATGGACCGAGCGACGAAGGAGCCGCTCGCTCCCTACGGCGGCACGAGCCCAGCCATGGCCATGCTCCAAGCTGAGTGCAAGGCACGCGGTCTCCTCGCCTTCTTCAACTACCACCGCCTCCACGTCGTGCCGCCGTAGGG